>OLNU01000150.1_pt1 | contig 71505 bp, 50 predicted proteins | sample 1672241 | NCBI WGS metagenome assembly OLNU01 (sample SAMEA3136663, study PRJEB25190) | human gut metagenome | biome: human gut; feature: human-associated habitat; material: faeces | place: Austria | collected 2013 | reverse complement strand
CCACGGCGGTTGCAGAGTGCCACTGGCACTCTGCTAAGAGCCGCCCATCCCTCCGTATGAAGCGGGCGCTGAGATCTGGGCGGTGGGATTCCTTTTCTGCGGAAAAGCCACGGCGGTTGAAACATGCCACTGGCATGTTTCTAAGAGCCGCCTTTCGAATCCCACCTTCGGAGTAAAAAATAAAGACCATCCGGATGGATGGTCTTTATTTTGGCGGAGAAGGTGGGATTCGAACCCACGTGGCGTGTTACCGCCAACTCGATTTCGAGTCGAGCTCGTTATGACCACTTCGATACTTCTCCGTATCGCGCCTGTCTTACAGGCGCTTATTTATTCTATCATGCAATGGCGGAAAATACAAGTGCTTTTTCCGAAATCGTGATAATTTTTATTTCACCAGGAAGGCATCCGGCAGATAACGGCCTTCCTCATTCTGGGAAAGCGTAGTCGGACTGGTGATCTCGCGGCCGCGGTAGACCATAACGGAGGACGAACCGCCGTCCAGCATGGATGCCTGATATGCGCCGTACTGCTCCATGATCTCGCCGCAGCGCTCGATCGAAATGCCGAACGAGTGCATCTGACGGCCGTCAACGACCATCATGATAACCGTGCCGTCCTTCGCCTGACCGATGGCCGTGCGCGGCTGCTGCTCGTTCAGGCCGGTGCCTGCGACCAGATTCTCGCCGTTGATGATGAGCGCCGGGTGGAACTCCACCGCGTCGCGCAGACTGGAGGTATCGTTGAACGCACCGACCTGCAGATGATCCTCGTTGTCAAAGCCGATGATCTTCCAGCCGTTGCCTACTGCGTCCTGATACTTCTCTCCCTGGCTTTTCAGAAAGCCGTACACGGTGCCGCCCGTGCCGTTGCCGTCAAAATCGGCAAAGCCGGAGGCGTTGATGCCCAGAATAGCGTCATAATCTCTCACCATATCGGATACGAACGAGCCGTAATCGCCAAGGCCCTCGCTCGTGCCGACAAAGATATGCTCGGGCTTTTTGCAGAGCGCGATCTTGCCCGCGTACTCCATGCCGAGCGTGTCCTCGCCGGTCTGCTCGACGATCAGGATGCCGTGCGCGGCGTTGACCGCCAGAACCGTGTCGCCCTGCTTCGTCTTGAGGCCGGTGTCGTAGTGCGTCTGGCTCGGCTCGCCGATCAGGTCGATGTTGATCTCGTCGTAGCCGTTCTCCAGATACTCCGGATTATCCGCCAGAAAGCGCTCAAATTCGCTCTCGTCCAGCTCACTGAACATGGCATAGAATTTGTTCTTCGGTGTTTCGGCGGTGTCCTCCTCTTTCTCCTCCCATGCGCCGTCCCAGTTGCTGACGATGCCCTCCTGCTTCTGGTTCATCAGGTAGCGCTTGGTCATCACCTCGTTGATGATGTTCTCCGGGATGAACCAGGTGGCCAGCCACTGGTGCGTCATGGTGCCCATTGCGGTTTCGATGTACCACTCACGCCAGCGAGTGACGAACGCGTTCGGTGTGTACAGAAGAAACGGATACACAACCGTGATGCCGATCAGAAAAAAGCAGGTCAGTCCCAGTGCGAAGCGGTGTTTTGCGCCGTTCATTCGTGTTGCTCCTTCTCTCTCAGTCCGGGAACCGCGGGATACGGTTCGGGTTTGTCTCTATCACTGAAGTTGCTTTCATAGCCAGAGTGCGCCGGATGAACGAGATTTTTTGTCAGCAGATAAGGCGTTTTTCCGCAGGAATCCTGACGGATTGCAAGGGAAAACAACGCAGTATGCTGGCAAAAAAGCCGTTCAGGCGGTGTGCAATGGTTATGACAGCAACTTCTTAACCTTTGCGGTTGTTGTTCGGGGTGCGGCGGCGGCGATGACGGTGATTGGTCGTCTTGCTCTGTGCCGTCTTGTTCTGCTGCGGTGCGGACTTCTGCGCAGACCTGCTGCCGTGTCCCCTGCCCTTCTTCTCCTGCTGCGGAGCGGCCTTGCCGTCCGCCTTTGCGGCACGAGCGGCCAGTGCGGCCTCGACCTTTTTGCGGATGCGTGCGGCAGCCTCATCGCTGAGCGCATACGCGCGGCTCGGCGTGTGAGCGTCTACGCGCGGCTCGTTCTTCTCAAAGCGGGCGTACGGGTCGCTGCGGCGGCCTCTGCGGCCCGAATCATTTCGGTCGTTTCTGCCCTTGCGGGAGCGCGGCGCGGCTGCCTTCGCCTGCTGCTCGGTCTGCTGCTCGACGGCCTTCTCGCGGCGGGACGGACGCTTGGCATTCGCTCTCGCCTGACGCGCCTTCTTCTTGGCTTCCTTTTCGCGGGCCACATCTGCGGCGACCTCCTCGGCGGTGGCGTTCTCGGAGACCGGCTTGCGGCGGGAGCGCTTGTTGGTCGTCCTGCGCTGACCGGACTCGCGCTTCTCCTCCTCCTTTTCCTCGTGCGGAATCTCACCGGCAACCGGAATGCGCTTGCCGATCAGCTTTTCGATATCCTTGAGGTACGGACGCTCGGAGCGGTCGCAGAAGGAAATCGCAGTGCCCTCCTGACCGGCACGGCCGGTGCGGCCGATACGGTGCACATAGGTTTCCGGAATGTTCGGCAGGTCAAAGTTGATAACGAGCGGCAGGTCGTTGATGTCGATGCCGCGCGCGGCAATGTCGGTCGCAACCAGAACCGCGATCTTGCACTCCTTAAAGTCTGCGAGCGCACGCTGGCGCTGATTCTGCGACTTGTCGCCGTGGATGGACTTGGTCTTGATGCCCGCACGGTTGAGGTCGCGCGCGACCCGGTCTGCGCCGTGCTTGGTGCGGGTGAACACCAGAACCTGGTGTACATTGCTTTGACGGATGATATCCGGCAGAAGTTCCCTCTTTTCCTGCTTTTCTACAAAATAAAGCTGCTGCTCGATCTTGTCCGCCGGTTTTGCGCTCGGCGTTACCGAGATATGCTCCGGCTCATGCAGCATTTTCTCTGCCAGATCGGCAATCTCCGCCGGAATGGTCGCCGAGAACAGCAGGGTCTGGCGCTTTTTCGGCAGGAACTTGACGATGCGCTTGACATCCGGGAAAAAGCCCATATCGAGCATGCGGTCGGCCTCGTCGAGCACGAAAAACTCTGCCTTGTCCAGCTTTACGATCTTCTGACCCATCAGATCCCACAGACGGCCCGGCGTGGCAATGAGAATATCCACACCGCGTTCGATCGCCTCGACCTGCGGCACCTGCGATACGCCGCCGAAGATGACCGCCGCACTGCACGGCATGTAGCGCGCGTACTGGCACACGTTTTCGTAAATCTGCAGCGCAAGCTCGCGCGTCGGCGTGAGGATGAGCGCACGGATGGTGCCCTTTTTGCCCTCGCTCTTTGCCAGGCGCTGGATGATCGGCACTGCGAACGCACAGGTCTTGCCCGTGCCGGTCTGGGCGCAGCCCATCAGGTCGCGGCCCTCGAGCACCGGCGGTATCGCCTGCTGCTGAATGGGCGTCGGCTCGGAATAGCCTGCCTCCTTCAGTGCCTTGAGGATGTTTTTCTCCAACTTGAGTTCGTTAAATTTCATGGTAAATATTCGATTCCTTTTGCTATCTTTGGTATGCAGTCCGGCAAATCCCGCTTGCCTGCGGACTGGGTTCTATGCTATACTTATTATAATTGTCTCTGAGACAACACGAATGTTATCAACCCACAGATCAACTATGAGGTGACCTATTTGTTAGAAATTATTCATCACGTTCTGCCGGAAGCATTTTTCGATGTGCTCAAGACCGTACCGCTGCTGCTGGTCGTGTACGCACTGCTGTACTACATTGAAAACCGGCTGACCAATACGCCGGAGCTGCTCTCGCGTGCGGCGCAGTTCGGTCCGGTGGTCGGCGCGCTCGCCGGCTCCATTCCCCAGTGCGGATTTTCCGCGGCAGCGTCCGCGCTGTTCTCGGCAGGCTTTCTTGCACCGGCAACGCTGGTTGCCGTGTTCCTTGCCACTTCGGATGAGGCGGTGCCCATCATGCTGGCAGGCGGCGCAAGCGTACAGCAGGTGGTGCTGCTGCTCGTGGTCAAGTTTGCGATCGCGGTCATCGGCGGCTATGTTCTGCGCTGCACCGTGTTCCGGAGGCACAAGGCCGGAACCGACGGCCCGCTTGAGATCGAGATGGGCGACTGCGGCTGCGAGACCTCGCCGGTGGCGAATATCCTGTCCCACACCATCAAGACCACCATCTTCCTGTTTGTCGTGCTGTTCGCGCTCAACATGGTCGTGCACGGCATCGGTGAGGAGCGCGTGGCTTCCCTCATGCTGACCAACAGCATCTTCCAGCCTCTGCTGTGCGCGGTGCTCGGTCTGATTCCGAGCTGTGCGATGAGCGTGCTGCTCAGCGAGCTGTTTGTCGGCGGCACGATCAGCTTCGGCGCTCTGGTTGCCGGTCTTTCCACCGGCGCAGGCTTCGGCTACATCGTTCTTCTCGAGGAGAAGGAAGGCCGTCATCGCGCCCTGCCGGTCATCGCCGCAACGTTTGCCACCGCCGTGATCGGCGGTACGCTGGTGCAGCTGCTTATCGGCTGAGAATGAAAAAATCTAAGGATGTGTCAAAACGGCACATCCTTTTTTATGCCCTGCGGAGAAGGTAAACCGTCAGCCCATCTCGTGCAGCAGCTCGAGTGCCTGATGCGCCCACGTCATATCAATGCGCGAGAACTCGCCGCCCGGCGTGTACAGATAGGTTTCCACATCCGCGTGCAGGCGCTGATACGCCGCGCCCGGCATGGCGGCATACTGCTCCGCGCCGTCGGAAAGCACGGCCACGAAGCGGAAATCACCCGTGCGCTCATCCAGCTCGTGGAAGAGCAGCTCGACAACATCGAGGTCGCGGTTAAGCTGTGCGAACAGCAGCAGCTTCATGATCTCGATGGTACGGTCGTCCAGACCACGCTCGAGGATGTTGATCTTCTCACGGAAGGTGTTGAGGCTGTCGGTCACGCGCAGGGTGTAGCCTGCCAGCGGATCAAATTCCGCCTTGGGAACCTGACCGTCCTCGGTCCACAGCCATACCATAAACTGGTTTGCCATGTCATGGTACAGACACGGGTGTACGGCGAGCAGTGTCTCGCCGCAGTTTGGACATTTTACACGAAAGACAGACAGGTCCTGTACCTTTGCCCGCAGCTCGGGATTTCGGTCGATATTGATATGGTCGATCACCTTGTGTTCGGTTTCCATATGACAGTGCGGACATTCGATCATCATAACAGTGGTTCCTCCCTTGTGTTTGTCCAATTAAATTTTATTATAACACATTTCCCTATCTATAAGCAAGAGTTAAGCGCTGAGAGTGAAGAGCTTCTGCAAGGCTGGAGATAGGAGTGAGGCGGCAGGAGTGCGCCAAACCGAAAAAGCACCTGCGGGTAGGCAGGTGCTTTGCATTCAGGCTTCTTTGTAAATCGTGCCGATACTGCCGGCAACGGTAATATCCGACCCGTCTATTGTACCGAAGTATTTGTCATACCGGTTTGTGATCTCCTCGCCGGTTTTCGTGTAAAAACGGAAATTTCCCAGTCTGATGCATTCATCGTCAATGTATTCGTCCGGCAGTGCATCGCCCAGCTCGGTGCAGAGCAGAAAGCACGGGTTTTCGCTGTCGCTTTGCAGCTCGCAAGCCTTTCCGTACCAGTCGAATGTCACCCTTGCGACCGGCTGGTCGAAGTTCAGGCCGTACAGCAGCAGGAAATTATGACCGCCGCAGCCGATGACTTCATAGCCGAATTTGGCATCAACGGAGTATGAACCAACCTCAATCGTCCAGTCGCCAACCCAGTTCGAAGAAGCGTGCAAGTCACCGAAAAAGCAGTCCCACTGTACGCCGTCCTTCATGCTCACATAACCTGCTTGCTGCGTGAACACATAGAACGCTCGATCGCCGATGACAATGCCGTCATATATCGTCCTGCCGTAGAACTCTGTCGGGTCCTGTTCCGCGAACGCCTGTACCTGCTGTGCAAGCGTGTCCTCGTCCAGCCGGTACGGTTTTACCGCATAGCCGGATTTTCCGGCCGCCCAAACGCAGACCGCCGTCACAGCCGCCATCATGAGGATTCGTTTTCCCAGTCCTTTCATAAAATGCACCTCCCTATCCTACCTCAAGTATAACAAATTTTTTCGGCGCAGAATATGGAAAAAACGACAAAATGCAACGGCAGTTTTTATAGAAGTGTACTATGTATCCCGTAGGGGCACACCGTCTGTAAACCATCTGCACAGGCGTAACCGCAGGGGCGCACAGTGTGCGCCCGCACTATGGTTAAACGGATGCTTGGGCGAACAATGTTCGCCCCTACGGTGACGCATTTGCAGATGGGTTACACGAAGAAGGTTACACCATAGCGTTAATTCTCCATTCTCCATTCTCCATTTTCAATTATCAATTCCTGCAGAAGGTAAAAGAAAAGCACCGCAGAAGATTTCTCCTCTGCGGTGCTATGGCATGACTGGTGCGTAAGCCGGGTTCTGTCGTGGACGGTCATCTATCTCGAATGCACGTTGCCGTGCATCTCAAGCCGCCAGTCGGGACGATCGGGCAAATCATAGTCCCAGTCGGCGTTGCTGCGGATAGAGTTTACAGACCTCCCATGTTGCCATGGGACGTGGTGAGCTCTTACCTCGCCTTTCCACCCTTACTGCCTTATGCGGACATAAAACAGCGGTATATCTCTGTTGCACTATTCCTAAGGTCACCCTCGGCGGACGTTATCCGTTATCCTTGCCCTGTGCAGCCCGGACTTTCCTCATGCCCGAAGGCACGCGACCGTCTGCACCAGTCACAAATAGCATTATACCGTAAAAAAACGCTCTCGTCAAACCGGACTTGCAAAATCGTGAAAAATCATGTATACTGTCAAAGTACAAAAGGCGGTGTTACGCATTTATGACAGCATTAGAACAATACCTCGGCGGCCTGTCGGATAAACGGGTCGGCGTAATCGGCGCGGGCGTGAGCAATATGCCGCTCATCCGTATGCTGCGCGCTGCAGGCGTGCGCGTTACCGTGCATGACAAAAAAGAACCCACCGAGCTTGGCGACGGCTATGCTACCCTCGCTACCCTCGGCGTAGACTTCGTTCTCGGCCCGCATTACCTTGATGCGCTCGATGAGGACGTTATCTTCCGTACCCCGGGCGTTCACCCGCGTTTTCTTGAGAAGGCGCGCACAAACGGCTCGGAGATCACCAGCGAGATGGAGCTTTTCTTCGCGGTCTGCCCGTGTCCGATCATCGGCATCACCGGCTCGGATGGCAAGACCACGACCACCACGCTCGTCAGCGAGATTTTGAAGCACGCGGGCTATACCGTGCATCTCGGCGGCAATATCGGCACGCCCCTGCTCCCCCGCGTGGACACGATGACCGAAAACGACCTTGCAGTCGTGGAGCTGTCCTCGTTCCAGCTGATGGGCATGAAGCACTCTCCGCACATTGCGGCGATCACCAATCTGACGCCCAATCATCTGGACTACCACAAGGATTTTGACGAGTATGTGCAGGCCAAGACTGCCATTTACCGCAATCAGGGCGAAAACGACAAGCTGATCCTCAATCTCGACGACGAGGTAACGCGCTCGCTCAAGGCGTCCGGCAACCTGTTCTGCACCAGCAAAACGCAGGAGCTGGCCAACGGCGTGTTCCTCAAGAACGACGTTATCTACATCGCGGACGGCGGCGTGCGCCGTGAGCTGATGCCCGCATCCGATATCCGCATTCCGGGCGCGCACAACGTGTACAACATGATGATGGCAGCGGCTGTCGTGCAGGGTTATGCCTCTGACGACGATATCCGCGCCGTGGCAACCACGTTCGGCGGCGTTGAGCATCGCATCGAGTTCGTGCGCGAGAAGGACGGCGTGAAGTATTACAACGACTCCATCGCCTCCAGTCCGACGAGAACCATCGCAGGACTGAATTCCTTCCAGCAGAAGGTCATTCTCATTGCAGGCGGCTACGACAAGCATATCCCGTATGACGTGCTCGGCAAGCCTATCTGCGACCATGTAAAGCTGCTGCTGCTCACCGGCGCTACCGCACCCAAGATTCGCGAGTGCGTGGAGAATATCGAGGGCGAGCATCCCCCGATTATCGAGGTGGAAAACCTTGAAACAGCCGTGCAGGAGGCCGCTGCCCGCGCAGAAAGCGGCGATGTTGTTATCATGAGTCCGGCCAGCGCGTCGTTCGACCGCTTTAAGAATTTCATGGAACGCGGCAAGCTGTTTAAGTCGCTTGTGGAAGAGCTGTAAGGTTAATAGGATAAACGCTTGCATTATTTCGCAATCGGTGCTATACTATAAGCAACGATATGAATTAGTTCACTTGGCGAAAACCCCGGAGACTGGTACTCTCCGGGGTTTTCTATTCCGTTTTTCGGTGGCTTAAGCCGGGGCTGATGTTGCCTTACTTCTGCTCATCCAGCCACTTGCAAATGTAGTGTGCAATTACATTTGCCATAATGGAGCAGATTAACGATACGGTGAAGTTCACTTGGTGCACCTCCTTCCCGTTGCCGGGAATAAGTAGGGCAACACCAGTATTATACCATACAGATGAAATCCTGTTAAGCGAAAGACGTGCATTGCACGTCTTTTTCGCTGTTTTATGGCACATTATACAGTTTTATAGATTGATTATTGTTAAAATGGAGAATCAACGCAAACCGCCACGGGCGTAGCGCGACCGGAGCCTGCGCAAGGATAGCGCCATTCTCCATTCTCCATTTTCAATTCTCAATAATGTATTTTCTCGCCCAGACGAGTGCAGCGACCGCCGTGACCAGCTCCACCATCGGGAATGTCAGCCAGACGCCATCGACACCGAGCGCCCACGCGAGCGGAAACAGGATCGGCGGCACGGCGATCACGCCGCGCAGCAGCGAAAGGACAAACCCCTGCACGGTCTTATCCGATGCGCTGAAAAACGCTGCCGTGACCATGTTCACGCCCGCGAACAGGAAACCCGTGAAGTAGATCCGCAGGCCGCTCTCCGCGTAGGCGGCAAGCTGCGGGTCATGCTCACTGTTGAACACCGCCGTCAGCGGCTCCGCGCCGAGGAAAACCGACACGCACAGCACGGCTGCAATCCCGAGCGCGGTGCAGATGCCCCAGCGGAACAGCCGCCGCAGCTGTTCCCTGTCACCGAGACCCGAGCTGCGGCTGACCAGCGGCTGTATGCCGGTGCACAGTCCGGTAAAGACAGCGATTCCCACCAGAGCAAGATTGGCCACCACGCCGTAAGCCGCCACGCCGGTATTGCCGCTGAGGCGCAGCAGCACCAGATTGAACAGCAGCAGCACCACGCCGGAGGCGATTTCACCGATGAGCGAGGACAGACCGGGCGCGCACAGGCTCGGCACACGGCTGACGCGCAGCGGCGTTTTGACGAGATGGAAACCGCGGGACGGCCTCCGCAGGTGCGTCAGCAGCACCAGAATGCTGACAAACGGCGAAAAGCCGGTCGCAAGCGCCGCACCGAACATGCCCAGTCTGCACGGGAAAATGAAAATGTAATCGAACACGATGTTGAACAGGCTGCCCGCGATCATGCCGCACATGGCAACGGTCGGCGCACCGTCATTGCGCGTGAACGCCAGCAGCACGTTATTCATCACGAAGAACGGCCCGAAGCACCACAGCATGCGCAGGTAGGTCGTCGTCATGCCGAGCGTCTGCGCGTCCGCGCCGAGCAGGCCCGCGAGCGGTTTTGCAAAGCACAGTCCGCCGAGCAGGAACAGTAGTCCGAGCAGCAGTCCGAGCGCCGCCGCGTGCGTGAATACGCTGTCCGCCTGTCTCCGATCGTTCTGCGCCCGCGCGATCGTGTACTGCGTTGCCGCGCCCACGCCGAGCATCAGGCCGATGCCGTTCATCAGGTTGTACGCCGGTATGGCGATGTTGAGCGCCGCCAGTCCGAGCGAACCCAGTCCCTGCGCAACGAAATAGGTATCCGCGAGAATGTAGCACGAAATGCCGATCATCCCCAGGATGTTCATCGCGGCATAGTGGCCGAATTCGCGCAAAGCTCCCTGTTTGTGCAATTTCTTCTCCCCCTCAAAGATTTTTGTATAAAAAGTAATCGACCCTTCCCGGAATACACCGAAAAGGGCCGATCCGCAATGCTATCGACGGAAAACATTGCATATTTACGAAGCAACTATAATATACCATTTTCCCATAGAAATGTCAAGTGGCTTATTCGGTCGGAAAAGCACTTTTTTTGTCGGATGCTGCAAAATAGTCCATTCCGTGCCACATCAGTCCCATCAAAAGCGATACGACCTGCTCGGTCGGCGTGTCCTGCGCTCTGGTCGCCCAGGTGGACAGCATGGATACCATGCCCATAATGATATATGAAAACACAAGCCGCTTCTGATGCTCGTTCATTTCCGGCATCATGTGCATATCCCAGCCGTCGAGGAAGGCTTTATACGTCATGGTCTGCAGCTTGCGTACAAAATATGGGTCTCCCTGCTCGCTGCACAGCACCTGAATCACCTTCATGATACGCGGATTGTTCCGGATCTGCTCCAGAAAGTCGATAAAAAACCCCTCGATCTCCTGCAGATCGCGGAACTTCCGTTTGTGCGTCGGCGTGTGCTCGCGCATGTGCTCGATGATCTCGTCCTCGGTCGTGCGAAGGATGTCGGTCACGTCCTTGAAATGCAGGTAGAAGGTCGAGCGGTTGATGTCCGCTCTCGCGCAGATATCCTTGACCGTGATAGAGACCAGCGGCTTCTCCAGAATCAGGTCGATCAGGGCTTCACGCAGCGCAGACCGCGTAAAGCGCACTCTGCGGTTGTTTTTCGTCTCCGGCATGAACCGTTCCTCCCTGTTTCTCTGCGGACTGTGCATTTTTGGTACAGATTTATTGTATCAGCATCGTGTCGCAAAGTCAACACAGTGTCGAGCGCTGTATGTAAAGAAACCGTAAACATTTTCTCATGCTGCGAGGGAAAGCACCTCATCCGTGCCGAAGATACGGTGCAGATCGGAACGTCCCTGCTTCATTCGGTCATACACCGACCGGTTTACAACCGACGTATCCCCCTGCTCAAAATCCTGCATGGATTTTCGAATATCCAGCAGGCGGTAGCGTCCCTCGTTGGAATCGCTTGCGTGCAGCATGAACATGGGCGCGTACTCCGCGCCGGAAACCGTCACCTGTCCGGTCTCGCCGCTTCTGGTGAGTGTCAGCGTGACAGCCGCCGTCAGGTTGGTGTACGGGTCAAACTGGTTGGAGATCAGGTTGCCGAGACAGTAGCACAGATAGCCTGTGCGGCCGTCCGGCAGCGTCCGCAGCTCCATCGGCTGCGGCACATGCGCGTGCCCGCCGAGCACCAGTGTCGCACCGTGCGCAAACAGGTAGTCTGCCAGCTGCTCCTGCTGCTCGGACGGCTCGGTGTGGTACTCGTTTCCCCAGTGTACATACACGGCGATCGCATCCGCACCGGACTGCCCCGCCTTGTCCAGATCCGACTGGATGAGGTCGTAATCCACCGCATTGCAGTCGGTCATGTAGTCGCTCGTGTAGACGCTGACGCAGTATGGGTGCTCGCTGTCCACCGGCAGGCCGTTTGTGCTGAAGGTGTACGCCAGCATGGCCAGTTTGATGCCGCCCACGTCGATGATCTTCACCGTGTCGCGCTCCTGCTGTGTGCGGTAAGTGCCGACGTGCTCCAGACCGGCGGCGTCCAGCACATCCAGTGTGCGAACAAGACCGCTGTACCAGGTATCCATGCTGTGGTTGCTCGCCGTGGAGAGCAGGTTAAACCCGACCGTTTTCAGACCGTAGGCCAGCGCATCCGGTGCGCAGAACTGCGGGTAGCCCGAATACGGCGGACCGTTGAACGTGGTCTCCAGACAGGCCGTTGTGTAATCCGCAGCCTCGTAATACCGCCTTGCATCCGCAAACAGGTGCGTAAAATCATACGTTTCGCCGTTCCACGCATCCGCGACAAGCGGCATGTGCGCCACAATATCGCCCGCCACGCACAGGGTCGCTGTGGTGTCCGGCTGCACCTCCGGCTCCTGCCGAACGGTCTCCTCCGGCTCCTGCAGGCGCGGTGCATCCTCCGGCAGATTGCGCCAGATCAGCACGCCCGCTCCCGCCAGCAGCACCACCAGCACGCCTGCCAGAATTTTGGTACCGATGTGCTTCATGCTCATCCCTTCGGCGCCTTGCGCGAGGCCTCAAACGACTCCGCGCGCACGCGCATCACCTCGGTGACGGACAGAGCCGCGTCCGTGTACGTCCAGCCGCCCTTGCCGGTCTGGTGCTGCATGATAACGTCAAAGCCCTGCCGTTTCTCGTCATTATCCTTTGCAAATTCCACCTTGCCGTACCCCACGATGGACGAGAATGCATAGCTGTACCGGCAGGCCAAGTCGCCCTCGCCGGTCAGACCCTCCTCGCAGTCCAGCTCAAAGCAGATACGCGGGTCGGCCCTCAGCGAATCAATCTTCTTGCCCTTCACGCCGCCGTGAAAGTAGAGCGTCAGTCCGTCCTCATCCCAGGTGTAGCCAAAGTTCATCGGAATGACGTACGGCCAGCCGTCCGTGCCGGTCATGGCGACGCGGCAGACCTTGCAGGCCTGCAGGATCGGCTCGATGTTCTCTCGGCCGGTGATTTCTCTGTCTTTTCTGCGCATGAGTTTCACCTCTGTTCAAGTATTTGTATCATCATATCATATTCCCGCCAACAATACAACAAACCCTGTGCAAAATATGCACAGGGCTTTAGCTGTCGCGAAACTACAGTTTCGCCGACAAGAGGAACGGACCGTGGGCCGTTCCAAAGTCGTACGAAAGTTCCTCCCGGTGGTCGAAACTTTCTCCCTCCAGAAGTTCAAAAATGGTGATACATGCTCCCCCTTTTTGAGCATTTGCAGAGCAAATGCTATTTCATGCGCGCTGCCGCGCGAAATGCTGAAAAATGCTGACTATATGACTTTTCGACAGACTGAGGACGCTTTACGCGTCCTTTTTTGCAGTTCGGTTATTTTTCACCCATTCGGCGATCGTCTGCTTGACCTTCTTTATCTGCAGCGGCTTTGCCAGATGGGCATTCATGCCTGCGGCGAGGCACTTCTGTGCATCCTCGTAAAAGGCGTTTGCGGTCATGGCGATGATGGGCAGCGTTTTCGTGTCCGGTCGGTTGAGCGAGCGAATGGTCTTCGCAGCGTCAATGCCGTTCATCACAGGCATCATCACATCCATGAGAATCGCGTCGAAGGTGTCCGGTGGATTGTTCTGCACGATCTCCACAGCCTGTTTGCCATCCGTGACGACGGTTACGGTCGCTCCTTCGTCGGTCAGCAGAATCTGTGCGATTTCGGCGTTGAGCGCATTGTCCTCGACGAGCAGCAGCTTGCAGCCTGCAATGCTGATATCCGGCGCGGCATGTGCGTCCGGTGTCTGCTCGGGAGATGGTGCAATTTCAAATGGCAAAGTGATTACAAAGGTGGAGCCGACACCAAGCTGACTCGTGACCGTAATCGAGCCGCCCATCCGGTCGACAAGCTCCTTGGTGATGGTCATGCCGAGACCGGTGCCGTGATAATAGCTGCGCGCGTCCTGCTTTTCCTGCGTGAACGGTTCAAAAATATGGTCAACAAAGTCCGGACTCATGCCGATACCCGTATCCGAAATCGTCCAGCGATAGGTGCATTTGCCGTCCTGTTCACCGAGCGAGTCCGTATGGGTGGTGATTTTACCGCCGGGACGGTTGTATTTGATGCAGTTGCTGTAAATATTGAGGAAAATCTGCCGCAGATGCAGCGGACTGCCGTAAATATACGGGTATGGAATGATGGATTTGTCCTTTTCGTACTCCCACTCAATGCCGGCTTCTTCGGCGCGGCCGATGATAATGGTAATGATATCGCGGGTCAGCTCCACCAGACTGATGCGCTCGTGCGTGAGGACGGTCGTGCCCTCCTCCAGCTTGCTCATCTGCAGCACATCGTTGATGAGCGACAGCAAGTGATTGGCGGAAATCTGCATTTTTTTGTGATTTTCCAGCAGCAGCGCCTTGTCATCAAAGTGGGTTTCGTCCACCTGCAGCAGACCGATAATGCCGTTGAGCGGTGTGCGGATATCGTGACTCATGCGCGAGAGAAATTCGGTTTTGGTGCGGTTCGCAATACGCATTTCATCGAAGGCGGCCTGCAGACGGGCGTTCTCTTGCTCGTCGCGGGCGTGCATCTGCGAGGTATCCTGCAGCAGGATAATCGCCGTGACCATCGGCATTTCGGCATTGATTTCCGGATCAAACATGGTGGTCTGCGTCATCAGCACGGTTTTCTGTACCCAGCGGATAGCGCCGTCATCCTCCTGCACGCAGTACTCCACCGTGATGTGTTTTTCACCGGCGGCAAAGCGCTTGAGCAGACGGGCACTGGTATCTGCCGTGCGGTAGCTGCCGAGTGTTGCCGGTGTGACGCGCTTGCGGTACTCGTCGCAGTAGTCGCGGTAGGAGCAGGGAAGCGGGTAGTCGAGGAACAGCGCCCGGTCCGAATCGCTCTTGCCCGCAGGTGAAATGTTGCGCTCGAGGGTGTCGCGCGTGAGGTTTACCGTGTAGATTGTGCCCGCCATATCGAGCAGCGCGTCCACATAGCTGTCGTTCTCAAGGATAGACTGCTTTAGCTGCTCGTAGTACAGCGTCAGCTGCTCCTTCGGGTCGATGGCTTGGTCGGCGTTCAGCCGGATGGTCTCGAACGCGAGGATAAAGTGGTGCAGCACACCGGCTTCGTCCCAGTCAATCGGAAGAACGGTCAAACGGCTGTAGCGGCTTTCCTCGGCCGCGTTGTACTGCAGTTCGAGGGTATCCTCTGCGTTGTGCAGGCTGCGCTGCAGTACGTCAAGCTGCAGCGCAGAACGGACGCGGCTGCGCTCGCTTTTAGCAGCCTGTTCCTCGGCAATCTGCTCGACGGCGCCGGTGTAGCTGCCGTCCGATGCCAGAAAAAAGCTCTCGCACGCGCGGATGGTGCGGTAGGTGTCCAGACGCGCATCGCAGTACAGGCAGTCGGAAAAGCTGCGGTGCAGGCGGTTGACCTGCTTCAGCAGCTGAAAATCCAGCCGCTTTTCGGCGGCGGCTTCCTCGCGCTTGACGTGGTTTTTGTTGATGTACATGTTTTTGTCCGCAAGGTCAAACAGATCGCGCATATTGCTGTCCGGATTATCCGATGCAAGCGCAAAGCCGGCCGCATAGCTGAGCGGTGTATCCGGATGCTGTCGGGACTCCTCAGCAAGCTGTTTACGGACATGGGAAAGCAATTTCTGCAGCGCATCGGCATCCGGTCCGTGCGTTATCGCGAGGAACTCATCGCCGCCTGTACGGCCGACAAAATGCTTCTCGGGCATGGCCGCACGCAGCGCGACCGCAAATCGCCGGATGTATGCGTCACCGGCCTCATGGCCCATGCTGTTGTTGATGCGGCGCAGATTATTCAGGTCAAAGCTGCACACGCCGGTTTCTGGCGCAGGCGGCGTCGGATCGTCGAGCAGCTCCTCGCACTTGTTCTTGTTGGGCAGGCCGGTCGCGGCATCCAGATAGACCTTATGCTGCAGAGCGCGGTTCATCGCAGCCGTGTGCAGCGCCTGAAACAGCTGGTAGCCGATCAGCAGCATGAGCACGACGATATCCGCGGTGATGTACTTCTCCAGAGCGGAAAGCGAGGTTGCCTTGCGCTGCGAGTACGCCTCCGCCAGACCGGTCGCGTCGTCGCAGATGCCGAAAAAGGTTTCGCTGATGGGAATGATGTCCGTGTTATTTGAGCCGACTGCGCGCACACGGCCGATCTCCTGCTTGAGTGCTTGAAAATAGTCATCCAGCTCCTGCATTTTGCTTTGGAAGGCGTCATTGTTCAGCCGCACGAGGCTGAGCTCGTCGCTGCCGAAGCGCAGTCCGTCGATAAACGCGTCAATATCTGCGATCATGCCGTCCTGTGGCTGACCGGAGATTTCCAGCTTGACGATACGCTGGGTCTTGCCGCGCACGAGTCCGGCGTAGTTGATGATACGCGCGGTGCCCTGAATACCGGAAACGAGGTTCATCATCCAGACAATCAATATAGCCAGCACGACTGCCAGCGCGCCAATGGCGGCGTTGACGATGCCGGTGCTTTTCTTTTTGGGGTTGCCAGCCATGTGCAATGACCTCCTTGCAGGCTGTCGAATTTTGTCGAACAAATTAGACAGGTGAGAAAGTTATATGAAAATCATTATATCGTGAAAAGGGAACAAATGCAATGACAGAAGCGGAGAATCACGCGCTTCACAGAGATATCCACAGACTTGTGGATAGATTGCCGATTTTGTGCTATAATGCAGAAAAAGCAATCGGAGGAACAGAGGATGAAGCTGCGTTATATGATTATCGGTGCCGGTGGCGTTGGCGGACCGGTAGGCGCGTATTTGAGCAAATCCGGTGCGGATACCACGCTTATTGCACGCGGAAAGCATCTTGCGGTCCTGCAGGAGCACGGCTTGACGCTTGTATCCGGAGAAAATGAGCGCGAGAGCATTCCGGTCAAGGCGATCGACATGGATGGCTTTCTTGCCGCGCGGGAGCAGGGCGCTCCCGCGCCGGATGTGATTTTCGTGTGTGTCAAGGGATACTCTCTCGCGGATACCGTACCGTTCATTCGCAAGGCAGCAGGCAGGGACACGGTAGTTATTCCGGTGCTCAACATCTACGGCACGGGCCGTGCCCTGCAGGCGGAGCTGCCTGAGCTGCTCGTCACGGACGGCTGCATCTACATTTCGGCCAACAGGATTGCGCCGGGCGTCATTCAGAAGCACGGTGCGATCTGCCGTATCGTGTACGGACTGCCGAGCCACAAGACCGATCATCCGGTGCTGCAGCAGGTCGAGACTGACCTCAAAAACGCCGGAATTGACCCGGTTTATTCTCCGTATGTCGAGCGCGACACGCTGCTCAAATTTGCGTATGTGTCGCCGAATGCGGCCTGCGGACAGTATTATCACGCGAAAGCTGCGGAAATGCAGCATCCGGGCGAGGTGCGCGACAGCTTTGTACGCCTGATAAAAGAGGTCGTTGCGCTGGCGGACAAGATGGGTATTCCGCTGGAGAGCAGGCCGGGGGAGCTGGTCGAGCGCAACCTGCGCATTCTGGATGCGCTTGCACCGACCGCGTCTACCTCTATGCAGCGCGATATGGAAGCCGGCAAGCAGTCCGAGGTGGATGGTTTGATTTATCAGGTTGTGTGTCTGGCGGAGCAGTACGGCGTGGATGTGCCGGAGTATCGTAAAATCGCAGAGGCGGTAAAAAAACAGACGGAAAATAAGTGAAAACGGCAAAGACCCGGAATCTTCCGAAAAAGATTCCGGGTCTTTGCGCTATAGGTGGTGATGCTGTTTCGACTGTCATTGTAAACAACGACAAGAAATTTCACTGCACACCGTCCGACGGACGGTGACATTCGCAATCCTTTTCGAGCGCCTGAAGCTGCTGCTCCATGGTTGGCACCTCGCATTTGCCGGTGCGGATGGCTTCGCGCACGACTTCGGGCGACGCAGGCACCTTATTGATGCGCACGCCGATGGCACGCGACACGGCGTTGAGAATCGCCGGTGTAACGGGCACGGTCGCAACCTCGGAAATGCCTTTCGCGCCGAACGGGCCCTGCGGCTCCGGGTCCTCGATCAAAATAATCTCGTAATCCGGCGTATCCTCGGCACGCGGCAGACCCAGCTGACGGTACAGCGTCTTGACCGGATAGCCGTTTTTCGTCGGATATCCCTCGGTCAGTGCATAGCCCTGTCCCATCGAGCACGAGCCGTGCATCTGACCCTCGATGATATGCGGATTGATGGCGCGGCCGACATCGTGCGCCGCGATGATCTTGAGCAGCCGGACCTTGCCGGTTTCTTTGTCCACCTCGACAATGGCGGCCTGCGTGGCATACGCATACGCCGGAAAATTGCGGTATTTTGCACCGCGCTGCTTTGCACCCTCAAAATCACCGATGGCAAAGCACGGGTCGGATGCATAATAGTATTCCGCGCGGCGTTCCTCGCCCGGTCGCCATGGACGGCTGTCTAAATCCTGCTTGAGCTTGACGCACGCCTCATACACCGCCCGGCCGCCGCACAGCGTCTGCCGCTCGGAAACCGATTCGCCGGTCGGGATGGTCAGCTCGGTGTCGCCGTTGGTGATGTAAATGTCCGCGATATCCATGCCGAGCGTTTCCGCCGCGATCTGCGTCATGGCTGTACGGAAGCCCTGTCCCATATCCGTGCCGGAAACGATCATGTGCAGGCGGCCGTCGCCCTGCAGAATCAGCTTGCACGCACCGTCATCGGTGAAAATACCCTTGCCGACGCCTACATTCTTGAATCCCGAGGCCATGCCCCAGCCGAGCACCTTGCTGCCCTGGGGATACTGGCCCTCGTATTCCTTGAGTGCTTTCCGCAAACTTTTTTCGCATTGGTTGATGGTATCCATCATACCCATGCTGTATTTGAGCACCTCACCGCCGACCGAGGTCGCACCCGGATAGACGGCATTGCGCCGGCGCAGCTCGAACGGGTCGATATCCAGCTTTTCCGCCATCATGTCCATCGCAGTTTCAATGGAGATCGCCGCCTGATTGATGCCGTAGCCGCGGAACGCGCCGCCCTGCAGATTGTTGTTGCGGATCGCCGAGCCTTCCACCTTGACATTGGGAATGATGTACGGCCCGCCGCTCATCAGCGCGCCGGTCATCAGCGTGCCGTAGCTTTCGCACTCGTACGGTCCGCCGTCCGAGAACATCCGGCAGTCCAGATACTGGAACTTGCCGTCCGGCGTAAAGCCGATCTCGTAATCCGTATGGTAGCCATGGCGTTTGGTGGTGAGGATCAAATCCTCCTTGCGCGTCAGCGTAATCTTGACCGGCTTGCCGCAGGCATGAGCGGCAACAACCGCCGGTGCTTCGAGAAATGAGTCGCATTTTTTACCGAAGCCGCCGCCGAGCGGCGTCACGATAACGCGGATATCCTCCTCCGGCTTGTCCAGAATCTTTGCCAGCATACTGCGGATTTCAAACGGCGCCTGTGTGCAGGAATAGAGGATCGTTTTGCCGTCCTGCACCATGCCGATAGCCGAAACCGGCTCCATGCAGGCGTGCTCCTGCGGCTCAATATCCTTGGAGACGTTGAGCTTGACAATGTCTGTTCGCTGCTTTGCCTGCTCTACATCGCCGCTGACGCGGCCGGTGTGCACGATGAAGCTGTTTTTGCGGTAGCCGTCCGCCATGGTGTAGATACCGGGCAGTTCTTCATAGTCGATTTTGACCAACTTGACGGCCGCTCTCGCGTGCGCCGCCGTATCCGCGACAACCAGCGCCAGATGGTCACCGAGAAACCGCACCTCATCCGTGCAAAAGACCGGCTGCTCCGGCGTCCATGTGCCGACCTTGTTCATGCCGGGCACGTCAGCCGCCGTCACGATGCGCACCACACCTTCCGCCTGTTCGGCGGCGGAGTAGTCCACCGCGTTGATCTTTGCATGCGGCGCCGGCGCCCAGACAAATGCACCGTGCAGCAGGGTATCCGCGCCGATGTCCTCCGCGGTGTAGTCGTCGCAGAATTTCAGTTTGCCGCCGGTCTTGTCCATGCCGTCCACATCCCAGACCGACTTGCCGACTGCGGAACCGGTGATTTCGGGCACAACCTGATTTTCCCCGACCACAATAACCGTGCTTTCGTGGCTGCGGAAGCTGTCGATATCCGGATTTTCCCCGCGCAGCCGCGCCGCTGCCAGCTTGACCGCCTCGATAATTTTGACGTAGCCGGTGCAGCGGCAGTAGTTGTTTTTCAGCCCGTCGCAGATTTCCGGCTCAGTCGGAGCCGGATAGTGCAGCAGCAGCGCCTTTGTCGCCATCACCATGCCCGGTGTGCAGAAGCCGCACTGCACAGCGCCGACATCGAGGAACGAGCGCTGAATGGTTTGCAGCATGGTGTCGTTCGGTGCGTTTTCAATGGTCTCAACGGCTTTGCCGTCCAGTCGGCGCACGAGCGTCACGCATGAACGCGTCAGCCTGCCGTCCACCAGCACGCTGCACGCGCCGCAGTGACCGGTGCTGCAGGCTTCTTTTGTGCCCTTCATGCACTTTACATTGCGGAGATATTCGAGCAATGTGCGGTTTTCGCCGTCTTCTATTTCAATTTGTGTGCCATTGAGCGTAAATCGTAGCATGGGATTTCGCCCTCCTGCCGTTACTGGATTTTTGCTTTGATGCGCATGAAGCGTCTGTGACCGGAGTCAAGCGCCTCGTAGAAGTCCTCGCTGTCCTTCGGGTCGTCCTTTGTCAGCTTGGAGACCACATACATCAGCACGAACGCGGTCGCCAGACCGATCGTGCCGTACCACACATAGCCGAGATCCCAGACAAAGAAGGTCAGGCAGATAATGATCGCACCGACCGAAATCGAGGTGATAGCGGCTTTTCGGGTTGCCCACTTGCAGTAAATGCCGAATACCAGCGCCGGGAACAGCGATTCGACCAGGGAATCCGCGAAAATCATCAGATTGTAGACGTATTCCCAGTGCATGAGCGATACGGCAACCGTTACGGCACCGAACAGCAGAATTACCACGCGGATAACCGAGGTTTCGGATGTCTTGAATTTGCAGTGACCGATACCGACCAGCAGGTCCTTGTAGATGATAGAGGACATGACCATCAGCAGCGCATTTGCGGTGGACAGACCGACCGCCAGTACGCCGATGAGGAACACGATCATCAGAATCTGCGCGAGCAGACCGTGCGTGCCCGCGATGATGTTGCACATATACGGGATAACCAGTTCGGTTTCCGAGCTGGTAAGGTCAGGCATGGCAGCCAGCGCGACCAGACCGATGAGCATTGTGCCGCCCCAGACGATGATCTGCAGGAACGGTGCAAGGAACGCCATTTGACGCTGGTCCTTCAGACCCGCGCTGTAATAGCCGGAGCGCACGAACACCTGCGGCAGCAGCAGCGTGTAGCCGAACGCACACGCAAGCGGATAGCTGACGCGCGACGGATAGGTGCATATGCCGATCGGACCCGGATAGGAGAACCAGTCCGGTGTCTGCACGCGGACGGTCTGGAATGCTTCGATGATTGAGCCGTTGAATACGATCTTGAGCGTTACGAAAATAATTGCCCACAGCGCCAGAATGAAGAACCAGCCCTGTACAGCATCCGCCAGTGCGGTGGATTTTACGCCGCCGAGCATGACGAATACCGTCATGATAATGCCGCAAATGAGCGTAAACGTCTGCGAGGATACCGCGCCGCCGGTGGCTACCTCAGCTGCACGTCCGCCGGCTACCAGTACCGCCGAGATAAACGGTACGGCGCAGATAATGTAAACAATGTCGATGATAACGGTCAGCGCCTTGGACTTGTAGCGGCAGAAGAAGAAATCCGCCGGGGTGGTGAAGTGCTTCTGCTGGTTGACCAGCCATACCTTGGTCATCGTGAAGTAGCAGATGATCGGGAACATGGAGTAGATGCACATCTCCGAGAAGAAGTAGCCCAGTCCGTAGCGGTAATACGCGCCCGGGCCTGCGAAAAATACCCAGACGCTCATGCAGGAGGCGATATAGGTCATGACCATGACCGGCCACTTGAACCGGCCGCCCTGCAGATCGACCTTGCCTGCGTCACGTTTTTCCTTCCATGTGGTGTAGCGTGCGATAGCGATCAAAAATAGAAAATATGCTGCAAAAACGATCCATACCGTTTTGCCTGAAAGTAAACCCTGTGTTGTCATTTTCTCTGTTATCCTTTATTTGTCCGATTCTTTTTTCGTTTCGGAAGCGGCAGGCGTATTATCCTCAGCCGTTTCGTCCTGTTCCTCATCCTCAATCAGAGGATATTCCTTTTCGGTCAGCTTGCAGCCGATATACACGGACAGCACCGTGCCGACAAAGCTGATCAGGCCGTGTACGATGCAGGCCGTTTCGCTGCCGTAGGGCGGGAAGCCCGGGAAATTATAGAATACCCAGAAGAACAGCACAGACGCCAGCCAGATTTTCTCTGTTCTGCCGATTTTCATTTTGTGTCACCTTGTTTTCTTGTTTATATTATATGTAATTTCAGGTATGCATTTAGTCCTGAGAACGCCACTCATCGAGCAGCGCATCCGAATCCACGACAAGTCCCAGATGCAGCGAGATCATGCGCAGGGCAGGCTCTTCGAGGTGCTCGGAGCCGCGGGTCAGGTCGCGCGGCACGACGACGCGGAAATCGCGGTTTGCGGCATCGAATGCAGTGTTGATAACGCAGCAGTCGGTCATGCAGCCGGTGAGCACCACGCGGCGGATGCCGAGGTTGCGCAGCAGCAGCTCCAGATCGGTCGGATAGAACGCGCTCAGGCGCTTTTTGGTCGTCACCATGTAGTCCTCGTCGTGTACATCGATGGACATTCTGTTCCAGCGTGTGCCTTCGATGGCGTGCTCTGCGATGTTGGGAATCTCACCGACCGTAACCGGAAACACCATGCGCCACGCAGACGGAAACAGTTTTTCGTCTGCGCCGCCCTTACGCAGCGTTGAGCGGACATGAATGATCGGCAGACCGAGCGCGCGTGCTTCGTTCGTGAAATGATTGAGCGGTTCGATGATCTCACGTCCTCGCGGAGACGGACATGGACAGTCTGGATCGGTTGACAGGTGTCCATCGTGCATGTCGATCGTAATGACAGCCGTATCGCGGCGATTAAGGAAAACCTGCTGTAATTGCTCCGGAACCTCCTTTTCGATGCTGTCAAAGTATGCTTCCATTTGATTTTTCTCCTTCCCGGCAAAACGCCGCAGCAATCTGTGCGGCGCTGTCAATAGCGGTATTGGAGTTATTATAGCACATGTGTCATGACATGTGCAAATGTTTTGGTCGGGTTGGGGAAAGATCGTGAAGGGATGGAGGCGATGCGGCTATCTGTGTCGCTCCGCGAAGGGAGCGACGACGGCAAGGTGCCGAGCAGCCAGCTGCCGGAGATATTTCAATCCACGCTCCGGTGCCGCGCGGCATATCGCTCTGCATGAACTGCTCGGTACCCAATATGCCTGCCAAGAAGACCACTTTGAATTACAGCAAACTGCTGAAAATATCAGTCAAATCCCATAGATTTTACTGACTTGATTTATACAAAACTGGCAAAACCGCCAGAAAACGAAATTCCTATAATTCCGAGGTTGACACTGGGGATTGGCTGTGTTATTCTATAACCAACAAATCCTGTAGGAAATCGGAAGGGAGCGAGCAAAATGTTCATCGTAAACGCACGAATGTCGGGTCGAATGTGTATGAACATGCTGTATTATGCTCAGATGCTGCCTGACCGACAGAATACGAAATTACTTTGAACCGGCTTGCCTGACGCTGCGCGTCCTTGCGGATTCATTGTATTTTCTGAAGCGGGGAGCTGCGAGCTTCCCGCTTTTTTGCGCATTTAAGAGGAATAAGGAGGAATTTTCTTGATAGAATTGTCACATATCTCGAAGGAGTTTGTGAGCGGCAAGCGAACCGTTCATGCGGTGCAGGATGTTTCGCTGACGATTGACAAGGGCGAAATTTTCGGTATGATCGGCTTTTCCGGTGCGGGTAAATCGACGCTGGTGCGCTGCATCAATCTGCTCGAGCGGCCGACCTCCGGCAAGGTGATCGTAGATGGTCAGGATATGCTGTCGCTCTCGGCAAAGGAGCTGCGGCAGGCCCGCAAGAAGATCGGCATGATCTTCCAGCACTTCAACCTGATGCCCTCGCGCACCGTAGCCGGCAACGTAGCATATCCGCTGCGCGGCAGCGGCCTTTCCAAGCAGCAGATTGCGGAAAAGGTACAGCGGCTTCTTGAGCTGGTCGGCATCGGTGATAAGGCGGAGGCGTACCCCAAGCAGCTGTCCGGCGGTCAGAAACAGCGTGTAGCAATCGCTCGCGCACTGGCCAACGACCCGAATGTGCTGCTCTGCGACGAGGCTACCTCGGCACTCGATCCGCAGACCACCAAGGCGATTCTGCAGCTGCTCAAGCACCTGAATGAAACGCTCGGCATCACGGTCGTTATCATCACCCACGAAATGGCGGTCGTCAAGGAGATCTGCCACCGCGTAGCCGTTATGGAGCACGGTAAGGTGGTCGAGTCCGGCGAGGTGTTCAACATTTTCGCCAACCCGAGAGAGGACATCACCAAGAACTTCATCCACACGACTTCCAATCTCCGCAAGATCGAAGAACTCATCGCGGAGGATTCGCCGGTCGTCAAGCTCAATCCGGGCGAGCTTATCGTGCGCCTGAGCTACATTCAGCGCAATGTATCCGAGCCGCTCATCTCGACGGTATCGCGCAAATTCGATATTGTGCTCAACATCATCTTTTCCGATATCGCCATCGTGCAGAATGCACCGATCGGCGGCACGGTAGCCATTATCAGCGGCAGCCGCGATCAAATCACACAGGCAATCGCCTATCTCAGTGAGAAAAACGTAGGAGTGGAGGTCATCAAGGATGCAAGAGTTTCTGAATAACATCATTCCAAACGTAATGGCAAAGCTGCCGGACTTCTACGCGGCCATCGGTGACACGCTGCTCATGGTGGTCTGGTCGGGCGCGATCTCGTTCGTGCTCGGGCTGACGCTGGGCGTGCTCATCACCGTCACCAAGCCGGGCGGCATTCTGGAGAACAAGGTTGTCTATCAGATTTTGGACAAGCTGGTCAGCCTGTTCCGTTCCATCCCGTTCATCATCCTGCTGACATGGGTAATGCCGGTTTCCCGTGCGATTATGGGTACGGCAATCTATGTTCGGGGTGCAATCGTTCCGCTGGTATTCGGTGCGGTGCCGTTCTTCACCCGTCAGGTGGAGAGTGCGCTTGCCGAGCTGGACGGCGGTCTGATCGAAGCGGCGCTCTCGATGGGCTCCACACCGCTGGAGATCATCTTCCGCGTATACCTGAAGGAAAGCGTAGCCGCCATCGCGCGCGGCACAACCATCACGGCGATCAGCCTGCTGAACCTGACTGCAATGGCCGGTGTCGTCGGCGCGGGCGGTCTGGGCGACTTCGCGATCCGTTACGGCCACGACCGCAATATGCTGGACGTTACCAACGTCACCGTGCTGGTCCTCGTTATCATTGTTTGTATTATGGAGTTCGTTGGCGGCAAGGTCGTCAAGAAGAACACGCATTAAGGAGTGTCTGACATGAGTATTTCCAATCGCAAAGTTGTTATTGTCGGTGCAGGCCATGTCGGCTCCCATGTCGGCTACGCACTGATTTCGCAGAGTTTGGCAGACGAGATTGTCTACATTGACTCCGATCACGCAAAGGCAGTCGCACAGGCGTTCGACCTGACCGATGCGACCAATTACCTTCCGGTTCGCACCAAGGTCACCGCAGGTGACTACAGCGATGCAAAGGACGCGCAGATTATGATCATTTCGGCAGGCCCGCTGCCGACCGGCAATCAGACCCGCATGGATACGCTGGGTCAGACCATCGCCATCCTGAAAGATGTAACAAAATCCATCAAAGAATCCGGTTTTGACGGCATTATCGTCAATATCTCCAATCCGGCGGACGTTATCACGCATTACATCCAGCACACGCTGAACTGGGCGCCGGAGCGCATCTTCTCCACCAGCACCACGCTGGATTCCGCAAGACTGCGCCGCGCGATTGCGCAGGAAATCGGCATTGACCAGAAATCCATCACCGCTTACGCGCTCGGCGAGCACGGCGAAAGCCAGATGGTCGCATGGTCGGCTGTCACCATCGCGGGCAAGCCGCTTTCCCAGTGGCGCGAGGAGTATCCGGACACCTTCGGCAAACTCGACCTGGATGCTCTTGCTGACGCAGGCCGTGAAGGCGGCTGGACCATCCTGCGCGGCAAGCAGTGCACCGAGTTCGGCATCGGCGCTTCTGCCGCAGAGGTCGTTCGCGCCATCTTCTACAACGAGAACCGCGTTCTTTCGGTTTCTGTTCTGTTGGACGGCAAATACGGTCAGCACGATGTGTACGCCAGCGTGCCCGCTATCGTGGGTCGCGACGGCATCGCAGAGATTATTGAGCTGCACCTCACCCCGGAGGAGCAGGAGAAGTTCAACGCATCCTGCAAGACCATGAGCGAGAATTATCAGCTGTCGCTCACATTATAAAAGCAGTCAATTAAAAATTTTATTTCACAATAATGGAGGCACCTAAAATGAAGCTCAAAAGAATCATCGCACTGTCCCTGTCCGCAGCAACCCTCGCCCTGTCCCTGACCGCCTGCGGTGGCTCGAGCAGCGCAGCTTCCGATAATGCACAGGCATCCGACAGCAATTCCGGCGATGCCGTAACCGTAAAGCTCGGCGTAGTCGGCAGCATCTACGAGGATCTGTGGACCCCGGCCAAGGAAAAGCTGGCTGACGAGGGCATCGACCTTGAGTTCGTACAGTTCTCGGACTACGTTACCCCGAACAACGCACTCGCTAACGGCGAGATCGATCTGAACGCTTTCCAGCACCGTATTTACCTGCAGAGCGAGATCGACAACTACGGCTACGAGATCGAGAATATCGGCAACACCTTTATCATCCCGCTGAACATTTACTCCGACAAGGTTAAGTCGGTTGATGAGCTTAAGGACGGCGACACCGTAGCCATTCCGGACGATGTAACCAACGGCGGCCGCGCGCTCAAGGTGCTGGAGGCTGCCGGTCTGATCAAGCTGAAGGACAGCGCAGACTTCAATCCGACCATCGACGACATCGAGACCTACAACACCAAGATCACCATCGAGGAGCTGAAGGCAAACGTTATCCCGTCCACGCTGGCTGACGTTACCGCAGCTGTTGTAAACGGCAACTACGCACTGGATTTCGGCCTTAAGACCGAGGACGCCATCTACAAGGATGATCAGCTGGACATCGAGGAGTACTGGAACCTGATCGCAGCACGTTCCGCTGACCTCGAGGATGCAGACAAGCTGGAGACCTACAAGAAGGTTGTTGCAGCGTTCCAGTCTGATGAGACCGAGGCAGTATTCAATGACCAGTTCGGCGGCTACTTCATCAAGGCAGGCTGGGATCAGGATCTGCTGGCAGACAAGTAATGCATAATCGTTCCCAATGCCGCCGGAAACAACCGGCGGCATTTTCGGCAGGAGGAAACAGCAATGGAAGTAAGCAAACAGGCTTTGCAGAATATCATTTCGGATGAAACGCGCCTGCTTTTTGAGGAAAATATTCCGGCGGAGTACCTGAGCGATGCGCTCGGCCGCCGCACCGGCACAGCGGATGCACTCGTGTTCGCGCTTTCGACCGAGGAGGTCAGCGGCGTGCTCCGGTACGCCAACGAAAACGGCATCCCGGTCACGCCGCGCGGCGCGGGCACCAATCTGGTAGGCTCGACAATCCCGCTGTTCGGTGGTATCATTCTGGATGTATCCCGCATGAACCGCGTGCTCGAGCTGGACCGCGACACCATGACCATCACCGTCGAGCCGGGTATGCTGCTCAAGGATCTGCAGGCGTATGTCGAGGAACGCGGTCTGTTTTACCCGCCCGACCCGGGTGAAAAGGCGTCGAGCATCGGCGGCAACATCAGCACTAATGCGGGCGGTATGCGTGCAGTCAAGTACGGCGTAACGCGCGATTATGTGCGCGGGCTGGAGGTCGTCCTTGCGGACGGCACGGTGCTGAAAGTCGGCGGCAAGCAGGTGAAGGACGCGAGCGGACTGTCGCTCAAGCACCTGCTCATCGGCTCGGAGGGCACGCTGGCGGTCATCACCAAGTGCCTGCTGCGCCTTCTTCCCAAGCCGGAGACCACGGTGAGCGTGCTCGTGCCGTTTGCCGACCTCGGCACGGGTATCCGCAGCGTGCTGACCATCCTGCAGGCAAATGCCAACCCGACCGCAGTCGAGTTCATGGAGCGCAAGGTCGTAGCCCTCGGTGAGAGCTTTTCCGGCGTGCAATATCCGCGTCCGGATGCCGGTTCATACATCCTGCTGACGTTTGACGGCCACGAGAGCGAGGTCAACGCGAATATCGAGCGCGTGCGCCGCCTTGCGCTCGACAACGGCGCCATTGACTATATCGTGCTGCGCAGCGCTGAGCAGGCTGCCGACATTTGGAAGGTGCGCGGTGCGCTCGTTATGGCGGTCGAGGCCGTGTCCGAGCAGGAGCCGGTGGACATCGTGGTGCCGATCAGCCACACGGCGGATTTCGTTCGCTACATCAACGAGCTGGAGGCCGCCTCGGGTATGCGTATGATCGCGTTCGGTCATGCGGGTGACGGCAACGTGCATCTGTGCGTGGTGCGTGACGGCCGCGACCAGCAGACATGGGAGCGTGAACTGCACGACAACATGGAGCAGGCCTACGCCAAGGCGTATTCGTACGGCGGCGTAGCCTCGGGTGAGCACGGCATCGGCATTTCCAAGCGGTCGTACTTCCTGCGGGAAACTGCGGAGGACAATCTTGCCGTGATGAACACCATCAAGACCGCGCTCGACCCGAAGCACACGCTTAACGATCAGAAATCTTACATTATGGGAGGAAAATAACCATGCAGAGCTTATCTGAACGCACCGCCGGCTTTACCGATTCGGTCATCCGCCGTATGACGCGCGTTTCCATGCAGTATGATGCGGTAAACCTGTCGCAGGGTTTCCCGGACTTTGAGCCGCCGAAGGAGCTGCTCGACCGTCTGGCGCAGGTGGCCTACGAGGATTACCACCAGTATTCCATTACCTGGGGTTCGCAGAACTTCCGTGAGGCGCTGGCCGCCAAGCAGACCTATTTCATGGGCCGCAGGATCGACCCGAACACCGAAATTGTCACGACCTGCGGCAGCACCGAGGCGATGATGGCTGCGATGATGACAGTCACCAATCCGGGTGACAAGGTTATCATTTTCTCCCCATTTTACGAGAACTACGGTGCAGATACCATCCTGTCCGGCGCAGAGCCGATTTATGTGCCGCTCGTGCCGCCGGATTTCCACTTTGATGCGAACGTGCTCGAGGATGCATTCCGTCAGCACCCGAAGGCCATCATCCTGTGCAACCCGTCCAATCCGTGCGGCAAGGTGTTCACCCGCGAGGAGCTGGAGATTATCGCGTCTCTCGCGGAGAAGTACGATACCTACGTTATCACCGACGAGGTGTATGAGCACATCGTATTCGCGCCGAACAAGCACACTTATTTTGCCACCCTGCCGGGCATGTGGGAGCGCACGCTGTCGTGCTCGTCGCTCTCCAAAACGTACTCGGTTACCGGCTGGCGACTGGGTTATATCATTGCCCCGCCGGAGATTATCGACCGTGCGAAAAAGGTGCATGACTTCCTGACCGTTGGCGCAGCAGCACCGCTGCAGGAGGCTGTTATTACCGGCCTGAAGTTCGGTCAGGACTACTACGACGATCTGCAGGCCAAGTACACGCACAAAAAGGATCTGTTCCTGAAAGGTCTGGACGATCTCAAAATCGCCCATACCGACCCGCAGGGCGCGTACTATGTCCTGCTCGACATTGCCGAGTTCGGCTACGAGAGCGATCTTGCGTTCTGCGAGGATCTGGCGCATTATGTCGGCGTAGGCGCGGTTCCCGGCTCGAGCTTCTTCCGTGAGCCGGTCAACAACCTGATTCGCCTGCATTTTGCCAAGAAGGACGAGACGCTGCTCGATGCACTCAACCGTCTGGAAGGTCTGCGTGATAAGATCAAACCGAAACACCGATAAACAGGAGGAAAAGCCGTCATGGATGTAAAGAAAGCCGCAGCGGAAACGAAGGACTACATCGTATCCATCCGTCGGGAATTTCACCGGCACCCGGAGCTGAGCCTGCAGGAATTCCGCACGGCACAGCGCATTGAGGAGGAACTGGACAAGTTCGGCATTCCGCACACGCGCGTAGGCGAAACCGGCGTGCTCGGCACGCTGAAGGGCGTAAAGGACAACGGAAAAGTGCTGGTTCTGCGTGCGGATATCGATGCGCTGCCGATTGAGGAGACGCACGAGTGCGTCTATCGCTCGGAGAATGCAGGCGTCATGCACGCCTGCGGCCATGATGCGCACGCTGCCTGCCTTCTGGGTGCCGCGAAAATCCTGTCGGAGAACAGAGACGCGTTCAGCGGAAAGGTCCGTCTTGTGTTTCAGCCGGGAGAGGAAATCGGAAAAGGTGCAAAGCCGTTTGTCGCAGCCGGTGTGCTGGATGGTGCCGAGCGCGTGTTCGGTCTGCACACCGCGTATGATTTGGAGGCAGGCACGGTAGGACTCAAACCGGGCATCAACAACGCCGCAGTCGATCATTTCCGCATTCGCGTGCACGGCAGGTCCACGCACGTTTCCACGCCGCATCTGGGCGTGGATGCGCTGTATATCGCCAGCCAGATTGTTGTGGCAGTGCAGGGACTGGTTACGCGCCGCACTTCACCGACCGAGCCGGTCATCATCGGTATCGGCAAGCTGAACGCGGGCACGACCTACAACGCCGTGGCAGCATTTGCTGAAATGGAGGGCACAACGCGCACCATTTCGCAGGAGAGCCGCGACCGCGTCCGTGCACAGGTCAGTGAGACCGCGCAGAGCATTGCGGCGCTGTACGGCGGCACGGCGGAAATCGAGTGGACGGACTTTGCCGCTGCGCTCGTCAATGACCCGCAGGTGTGCGAGGAAGCTGCTCGGGTCGTGGACGAGCTGCTCGGAGAAGGACACGTTGTCACAGACCGTGAGCTGTCGCTCAGCGGCGATAATTTTGCCGAGTTTGAGCTGTATAAGCCGGGCGCGTATGCGTATCTCGGCACCGGCAATCCGGATTTGCCGCACACGATGATCACCAACCATAACGGCGGCTTCGATTTGGACGAGAATGCACTTGTGACCGGTGCCGGTCTGTATGTCGGCTACACAGTCGCGCGGCTTGGATAAAGAAAACCGCTCTATCCTGGATAAAGACAGAGCGGACAGCGTATAATATAGATACGTTAAGGGACGCTGTGCAATGATCAGCCCCTAAACGTTTTTGCTCAACACGCATTTGTAAAGAAAGCGAAACGCTCAGCTATCGTTTGGTAGCTGAGCGTTTTGCTTTTGAAATTACAGTTTTGAACTTACATCCCGCACTCAAGTCCGTTATACCGTGTCACCACAAACGGATAGCTGAGTGTTTCAGGCTGGATGCCAAGCTGTCGCAGACCGGTACACAAATCCTCGACAACCTGCATATCGTGGTCGCGCTGCGCGACGGACAGTTTCATTTTATCTCCATACGACGAGATCAGCAGCGCAAACGGCTGCACGGCGCACGGCAGGATTGCGCCGTAATCGAGTACATACGGACGGCAGCTTTCCGGCAGGGCGAACCGGCCGACATTGGTAATGAGAAAGCTGTCCTCGAGCACAAAATCAGTCGTGACCTTCTGTGCCGCCTGCATTTTCTCTGCGAGCGGCATGTCTGCCTCATGCAGCGATTCACAGCGATCTGCGGCGGCTTTTGCACGATAGAGCAGCTGTTCGCGCTGCATCTGATCCTTCAAAAACGCCTTCGTGCGCCGGAACACCTCGTCATTCGGCAGATCGCGGTACTCCGGAAAATACGGCAGATCGATAAAGCAAATAAAATACCGCGTGGTAAGCGTCGGCAGCAGCGGACGCAGATCGACCGGAATCTCCGCGATAACCGGCTTGTCCGTTCCGCCGAACTTATCATCAAACGCTTTCATCATCAGCGGAGCCAGTACAGACAGCGGACTGACGCCGATGGACTTTGCGTAATCGTGCAGCTGCGAAAACGGGAACGTCACCTCGGTGACGACCTCGGAGCCGTCAGCGCCCCACTGTACCTCGGGGGCATGAACAGCCTCCGGCTTTTTCCAGATGCCATCCGGCGAAAATTCACGGTCTGCCAGCTGCTCGTAGCCGTTTGCGCTCTCCTCAGGAGACCAGCGGGTATCCATGCCGCGCACAGAGCCGTCATTCTCAACCGGGAAACCGCAGTTTTTCAGGTACTGGAACAGTACACAGCGGATAAACTCCTCGAATCCGCGTCCATCCGAGATAGAGTGCTGATACTCCATATAGATGGTCTTGTCGTGGTAGCCGACGAGAAATAAGTATCCGTTCGTATCCTTGGAGCCGATGGTGTAGCGGGTGGATACGCCGTCGAACGGCAGCACTACGGCGGGCTGCACGTTGCGGCGGTAGCGGAACGCAGTCTCGGTCGGCTCGGCGGTCAGCATCATGTGCGGAAAGCGCAGCAGTGCCTGCTCGACGGCTTCGCGTAGCTTGTCCGGGCGCACTTTATCGCGCATGCGGATGGTGTGGCGCGGCACACAGGCGACGGTTTCATGGGTGTTATACAGGAAGATTTTTGCATAGCTGTCCGTGCGGAGCAGCGGGTCATTCATGGTCATTATAGCATTCTCCTCAAAGCATAATCCGGCGCATCTTATATGGTAATTTCAGTATATCACCCTGCAACGACGTTGTAAATCAAAACAAGTCGAATTTGCACAGTATTATGCAAATATAGAACATGATGTACGATATAATAAACCGCGAGCCTGAAAATACTTGCGATTCGGTTGGCAGAGTATATCACGCCGGAGAAGCTGACATATGAGCATGGAATTTCTGCCGCGGCTGTTCGATTCGTTCTCGCGTGAGCGTATTCCGTGCGAGAAGCAAAAAAACAAGCGACACCATATTTCGATTGGTGTCGCTTGTGTGCGTTTTCAGGCGCTGTCGGTATTGTCTGCCCTTGCAGGGCGGTTGTTCATACCATATCCGTTGGGGGGTATGGATCGGATGGGATTACTGGTCGGTGTAGCGGCTGAGGATAACCGCTACCTGAGCACGGGTTGCGGTGCCGTTCGGCACGAGCGTAGTCGGGGTAACGCCGGTTACCAGACCGTTGCCGTTCGCCCAGCTCATTGCTTCAGTAGCCCACGACTCGACAGAAGCCGCGTCTGCGTAGCCATCGAGTGCTGCGCTGCCCTGCGGCGTATGACCGCGATAGGTATCGTAGCGGTACAGAATGGCCGCCAGCTGCTGACGGGTGATCAGCGTATCCGGCTGGAATCTGCCGTCGGTGAAGCCGTTGACAATGCCGTTTTCGGAGGCCCATGCGATGGCTTCTGCGTACCACTTGCCGTCCGCCACATCGGTGAACTGTGCGGTGGAAGCGGCCTTGCTGCCGCTCATGCGGTAGAGCACCTGAACCAGCATTGCGCGGGTCATGCCGTCATCCGGACCGAACTTGGTTGCGGTCAGGCCCTTGAACCAGCCGTTCTCGAGTGCGGTGTTGACCTCGTTGTAGAACCACTTGCGCAGGTTGACATCGGAGAAGTCGCTGCTGTACTCGTGGGTGATAACGAAGGTGGAGAAGTGGGTGGTCTTAAAGGTAGCCTTTCTGGTCGCTGCATCATAAATGACAGGCAGCTTTTCGAACGAGCCGTCCTCAGCAAGATAGTATGCAACCAGATGCGCGGCATTCTCGCCGCTCTTGAGGCTGTATGCTACAGAAACCGAAGCCGTGCCGTTCAGCGCATGAATGCGGGTTGCAGTGCCGCTTTTCGGCTGCACCTGCGCAGAAATGTTCAGGATGGTGCCGTTCTTCGGTAGGTATTTGCGCTGTGCGTCCGTCAGGGAGGACTTGTCAGCGGAAGCGATCGAAATACTTGCCATACCATCGGCCTGTGCGGCGCTGCTGAGTGCGGTCAGCGTCTCACGGTCGAGTGCAACCGTGCCGTTCGGCAGGGTAAGCGCTGCGCCGTTCTTTGCACCGGCGAGAGCAGCTACCACATCGCCGGTGAGCGATACCGTGCGTACGGTGGAATCTGCGGACAGGTCAAGCGTCAGCGAATCCTTGCCGGAAACCGCAGTCAGCTTGGAGCTGTCGGCGGAAACCGCTGCGGTGCCGTTCTTTACCTCAACCGTTGCGGGAACCTTGGTGCCGTCCGGCGCGGTAATGGAGGACGAGCCGCTGTCGGTCGGAGCCGGTGCAACAGTGCCGCCTGCGCCACCGCCGCCGCCTGCGCCGCCGCCGCTGCTCGGCTTGACGGCAAAGGCTGCGGTAACTGCAACGTCATTCGCCGGCATGGTGAAGGTGTAGGTCAGGGTGGACGCGGAAACCGCCTTGTCGAGTGCGGTCTCCGGTGTCAGCGTCAGGGTTTTCAGCTGATAGCCGCTTGCGGGTGCAGCGGTGAGCGTTACCTTGTCGCCAGCCTTGGCGCGTGCCGCAGAAGCGGAAACGCTGCCGTTTTCGGCCTTGCCGGCCGTAATTGCGTAAGTTTTGTGGAACAGATTGTCGGTGTTGACCGCCAGAGCTTCCGTTACGTTGCGGATAACGGCTTCAAAGCTGCCGTCCTTCTCGGTTACGGAAACAACGGCATTCGGAGCCGCCTTCTGGAGTTCGGACTTGATTTCCTCGGCGGTGCCGACACAGTTTGCGCTCGGTGCGAGCGTCAGCTTGACCGTGCCGTTCTTGCGAACCTGAGCGGATGCGCTGTTGACTGCACCGGTGTCGTTCGGCTGAATCGGCGTGGTGTAGGTGAATTTGCCGGTGCCGTTCGTGCCGGAAATCTTGGCATCGTACTGTACAAGGTCGGTGAAGTGAACGCGGATGGTCTGGTTGTCATCGAGTGTGTGAATATAAATTGGATCGACAAGATTTACACCATCAACCTGTACAGCAGCAGCGTTTTCTTCTGCGGTAATGTCACCCTGGGTAACCGTCCACTTTTCAACCATTTTACCGGTGTTAGGGTTTGTGGTGAAGGTGATTTCACTGCCGTTCGGCTGCTTGGTCTGAGAGTTAATCGCGGTGTCGTCAATCTTGGCGGTCAGATGGCCGTTCTCATTAGCAGTGCCGAAAGTAAGCTGATAGCTTGCCGTAACCTTAAAGTATACGGTCGCAGTAATATTCTTGTCCGCACGGATTTTGCCTTCCGGATTGGTTTTGGAGTTTCCGGCAGTCTTTTTGCCGTTTACTTCCCACTGTTCAACCTGATAGCCAGTCTTCGGCGCTGCATGGAAGGTGATTTCCTCATCCTTATAGATGGTTACGCCATCAGTCGGCATAGCCTTGGTCTCAACTTCCTTGCCGTAGATATCATACAGCGTGTATTTTACGGTGCCGTTGCCAGCTGCAGCGGTGGCCTTGGCGGTGTAGGAAGCGCTCTGGGCAAATTCGGCGTGGATGGACAGATCGCCGGCCAGTTCGCTGATGGTGTAAGTGCCGTTGGTCTTTGCCGCAGCTTCATTCTGAGCAGTACCGTTTACAACCCAGTTCTTGAAATGCCAGCCGCGGTCTGCGCGTGCCTGCAGCACAACCTTGCTGCCGCCGGGAATCTTGGCCAGATCGTCCACAGCTTCGCCGTCTACGGTTGCAATGATTGTGCCATGCGCCATTTCCGGTGTGGTAATCGCAAATGCGGCACGGTCGGTCTTGAGCGAAACCTTGGTGTTCTCGGTGATGGGGAAGGTATAGCTGCCGCCAGCGTTGAGCTTTCCTGCTTCAACGGCCTTGCCGTTCACCTGATAGGTCTCGCCCGTGGCTGCAGCATAGCCTGCCTTGGGCGCTACCGTAATTTCCGTATCACCGGTGACGCTTTCGCCGCTCTTGAGAGACTTGGTGAGCGTCTTGGAGGTATCGTTCGGATCAACCGTCTGATAGCTTGCGGAGATTTCGCCGTCCAGTGTCAGCGTGTAGCTGTCGCGCTCGAATACGGCAGCCAGATCAATATCCTGCACGCCAACCTCAACAGAGAGCGTGTTGGAGCCGTTATCGTGCGGGGTGCCGGACGGATAACTGTTTGCACCGCGTTTCGCGAGAATCCACTGCTTGAAGTGCCAGCCGGTATTCGGCGTTGCGGTGAAGTTGAACTTTGCACCGCTGGCAATGTAAGCCGGGAAGTTCTTGAGGCTTTCGGAGCCATCTTCATTCGTGCATTTGAGTGTACCGCCCTGCTTATTCTGAACGGAAGCATTCAGTTTGGTATTGGTGGTCTTGAAGTAAACCAAAACAGATGCCGGTTTTGCAAGGGTCTTGATGGTAACCGAGCTCTTCTCCTTGCTGTCCTCGATTTCCTTGCCGTCATAGGTCCAGTAATCGACTGCATAGCCTGCATCCGGCGTAGCGGTCAGGGTAACATCGGTGTCTGCGGTAAAGCTGGAGATTGCACTGCCGTCATCCGCCTTGCCGGCATTCAGACCTGCGGTAATGATCGACGCAGAACCGACAGAGTGCCTGTTTGCGCCTTCGCCGAAGTCCTCAGCCTTGAGGGTAAGGATGTAAGTCGTGCCGTTTACCGTGTAAACACCGGGGATAAAGGTAAATTCATAGTTGTTGTACAGCGTTTCGTTGGTCTCATCGGTCTTGCACGGAGAAACCGTGTAGTTGCTGGGCGCAATTTTCGGCGCGAGCGTTACCTCGTTGCCTGCGGTGTTGACTGCGGTATAGTCAAGGTGCAGAGCTTTAATCTCATCAGCAGTCATGTTTTTCGTGTCTGCCGAGAGAGAAAGCTGGGTGCTCGGATTGACCAGAGTCTGATCAACGCCGTCCGACGGGGTAACAACGCGCAGCGTAACGGCACGCTGAACAACGGTAAACTCGGTTTCCGCAACCGGCTTGGTTTCGCCGTTTACATAAGCATACAGCGTGTAAGTGCCGACATTCAGCGGATTGGTTAAATCCTGCTGTGTTTCCGAACCGGAAACTGCATACTTGAAGGTCGCGTTATTGACCTTCTGCAGACCATGCGTATCCTTACTCATGCGGGAGAGCGACGGCGTTACCGTATCGCCGTAGGTGAAGCGGGTGACGCTGTTGTTATCCTTGCCGTTGGTGAGCGTCAGCTGGTAGCCGGTTGCATTGCCAACGAGAACCATCTGGCCTTCCGCGTTGCTCATATCCTTGAATACATAGCTGCCCGGATAATACGGGGTAACCGTGTAAGCGCCGTCTGCGGGCACGATAACATCCTTTGTAACCTTGCCGGTTTTGTCAATCTCAGCCGCAACCGTGGTAGAGAAGTCCGTGCCGCGAATCAGGAAGCTGAGCGTGCCGGTCGGGATGGTGGAGGTAGCAGACGCGGAACTCATTTTAGCGCTGATGTGCAGCGTGCGGTCAAACTGAGCAGTGTTGTCTTTTTGTACATTCTCCGCCGTAACATTCAGCTCACACTTGGGCGTGCGTTTACTGTAAACCGTGTTGATTTCGGGCGAGTAAGCGGAAATGCTGTACTCGGTCTTGGAGGTATTATCCCAATAGAGCACATTCAATCGGCAGCGGTAAGTGCCCTTGTCGGCAGAACCGGCGTTTTCGATGCTCAGCGTATCGGAAACGCTGCCGGCAATCTCGGTCCAGGAACCATTGTTCAGCTTCTGCCACTGATAGCTTACGCTGTTGTACTTGCCGCCGTCCGGATTTTTATTGTCTCCGTTATACTTAACTGTTGCGGTTGCCAGAGAATCCGGATAGATCGGCAGAACCGTCTGATTCTCCTTGCCGTCAATCGTTACCGAAATATCGGGATAGCCTGCTGTGGTCTTGGTGCGGCAGGTCAGCGGTTCGCTGTAAATGCTGTTGCGCTGCTGCTCAGCCTTGTTGTTGTTGCGGGTCTGAATCTGATATTCATACTCGGTATAGGGAGACAGGTTCTTATCCGTGTAGCTGAAGGTGTAGGTGCCGTCATCGTGACGCTCACCATCGGTGAACGGCACAAATGCGAGTTCCTTGCGTCCGGAGCCGTCCGGGAAGTTGTAGTAGCGGTACAGCTGGAAACCGGAAACGATCTTGTCGTAGGTCCACGTCAGGGTGACGGAATCATCGGTGGTTTTCGCAACATCCTGCTCAAAATCCTCCGGCAGCGGAGACGGAGCGCTATGCCCGGTTACCGCGTAGGTAACAACCGGGAACGCCTGATTGCCGCTGCGGTAGTTGTAGCAGAAAATACGCCAGTTCATGCCGTAGCCGTACGGTTTGGCTTCAATCGGCATGTTCTGCAGCGAACCGGAGAACGAGCCGCCTGCGGTGTTGACCGATACCTTGCCGGCAGAGCTTTCCGAACCGGCCACAACGCCTGCGGTTACGCCGCCTGCGCCTGCACCGGCTTTCGTTTCGATAGAGGTGGTGTTGGTGTAGTTTTTGCTGTCCGAGGTGGAGAAGCTGATCTCCTGCGTGATGCCGGAGCCGCCGCCTGCCGCGGTGAAGTCAACCTTAGCCGGATCACCGTTATAAGCCTTGGAGCCTGCACTCGGTGCGCTCGGATAGCTGGACGGATCACCGATCGTATGCGTCAGCACACTGCCCGAAATGGACGGCAGCACGCTGTAATCCTCGGCAATGTTTTCGTAGTCGGACAGGTCGATCAGACCGATCGAGGCTTCGTGCGGGATGGAAACGGTGGAGGTTACTTCAGTGTATTTGCCTGTTCCGTCCGGGATGTAGGAGGTATACTCGTAAATCTCCATCGGGATGGAATAGAACGCCACTCTGTCCTCGCCGGAGGTTGTCTCGTAGGTGATGGACTGCTCGAGCGAGGAGGTGTGCTCGGTCTCGTAGGTGAAACCGGAGGTAAAGGCGGCTTCCGCCTCAACGCTGCCGATCTTAACGCCGAATACCGAGAATTCCTGCTCAAAGGAGACATACGCGCCGACCGAGATGGTAGAGGAGGAGCTGGTGCCGTTCTCGGTGCCCTTCATGCTCGAGTAGGTGGTGGAGGACTCGGCATAGTTGCCGGACAGGTCATCGCGGTCGAGCAGATCGGAGAAGTACGGAGGCGAAGCCAGTACCGCCAGAACCTGCGGGTCGGAGTAGGTGTAATAGTGCTTGCCGGTGTAGGTCATGTAGCTGGTATCGTCGTCCGTGTTGGCGAGACAGAGCGTGTACGAGCTGTTGACATCGGTTTTTACCGGCTGAGAGCCGTCAAACAGGTTGACGGTCGAAAGTCTGGTTGTACCCGGCGTGCGGGTGGTGTAAGGTGTTGTTTGCGATGTAGTAGCATCTACATAGCCGACGAAAGCCTGATAGGAAGATCTTTTGCGGAACAGTTTATGCCACCAGCTCTTGTAATAATAACGGGTTGCGTACTGGGGAACCTTACCGGTGACGTTGTAGGAGTCAGACTGCTTGTTTTCATCCTTGGACATGGTCTGCGTCAGGGTGAACAGCGTACCCGAACCTGCGGTGTTGTTGTCTTTATCCACCGCGGTGGTCACAGAGCCTGCGGATGCATCGTACTCAACGTAGTCCTCGTTCGTCGGCATAGCGTCCGTGTTGTCAAGCGCTTGCTTGATATTCAGACCATTCTCATCGCAGGAGATAACAAGGCTGTCAAAGTACAGCAGATCGCTGGTTTTGCCGTCATCGCCTTTTTCGCCTGCGGTCGGACGGGAGATAATCGCCGTATTGGCCGGACACAGCGGCAGAGAACGGAAGGTATCGTTGTGCTTTGCCATTGCACCGTAGATGTACTCGCCTTTATCGTTCTTGGAGAACAGATCGAAATTCTGCGAAACAGACGGCTTGAAGGTGACGCCGTTCCATGCGTACAAACCTACATAGCGCGTGTTCTGCTTATTTGCCTTGAGGTCGGCATCCGACTGAGCCGCCAGAATCAGCGTTTTGCCGCCGCCGGTCATATCGCCGAAGGCGAAGGATGCGCGGACCAGATTGCTGCCCTCGTAGGTCAGCGGGAATTCCTGCGAGCTCTGCAGCATGTGCGCGCTCGTGGAGCCAAACATTACAACGGCACGCGAGCCCGCGTTCTGCTGCGGACCGTAGTAGTAACCCCAGGTGCAGGCGAGATCGTCTACGCCGTCTTGGTTGACGTCACCGCTGACGAGAGAGATCATGTTGGAAACGACACTGCCCTCACGGAAGAAGTACGTCCACGCCTGTCTCCAGTTAGAGGGATTGGAGTAATCGTTAGTCTGCAGGTCGTAAATCTCAATGCGGGAATTGCCGACCTCCGGCACATAGACCGCAACCTCGTCCTTACCGTCGTTGTCCCAGTCGCCGGTAGCTACCTGCAGGTAGTTTTTCAGCTGATACGGGTTTTCTGCGAAGTTTTCGACCTTTTTGGCAGTCGTGCTGCCTTCGTCGCTGGTGTCGGTCAGATTCGGGTTGCCGATTTCCTTGCTGGTGTCCAGCAGCGTGATCGGCTTGCCGTACTCGCCGGTTTTCGCATCGCCGAATCGCAGGTACAGACCACCTTTCGCGCTCAGGTCACCGGCGTAAACCATGACCGTCTGCGAGGACTTGGCGTCACTGCTCGAGGTGAAATGGCCTGCGGCCACGTCTGCCATAGCGTAATCGGTACCATCCTGCAAATCGGTAGTAGCATTGGTCATGCCGGTCAGATAGCCCTTGGTGGCATAGCCGCCATTGTCCTTGCTGCCCACCGGGAACTGTGCGTATGTGCCGGTAGAGGTGGTTTTACCCTCAGAAATAGTTTGGTTCTGCTTCTGAGCGCTCAAAAACTGCTGAGCCTTGGTAGATGTGTTATCATCATTGCCGTACAGCGTGCTTTGAAGGGTATTGTCCTTCTGGTTGGACTGGGAAACGCTTGTATCGCATTGCTCTGCGCTTTCACGCTTGTCCAGGTCGATTTTATCCGACGGCAGAACATCATTCGTCAGACCAACGGTATACAGCTCGTACACCGGCGTAACCTTGATGGTATTGCGCCCGTATGGGTTGCTGGGGTCGTTGGCATTAAAGCCGTCGGGCGCTTTGCTCGAATCAATACCGAGCGCCGCAAGCGCGTCCGAGCTGCCGGTATCCGCCGCCGCTGCGCGGATATCAAGCGGGCCGCCTATGCCGGCGATAAGAGCCAGTGCCAGAGCAAGGCTTATGCCGCGTTTGAATTTCATGGTATATTCCTCCTTTTCCCATTCTGCGGTGCGGTGGAACGAGCCGCGCCTGCAGAAAAGAGACTGAAAATTGCCTACGTTTATCATAGCAGCTTTGCAGCCTGCTGTGCGGTCGGGCACACGAAATGTCCGATTTTCGACACGAAATACACCGATAGGAAAAACAGAGTGAACTACGCGTAAATTCTGCAAAAAATGACACACAATCCACAGGAATTATCAACAGGCTGTGGATAAAATGCGGCAAAAAACACCCCGGTTTTGTCAGGTGACAAAACCGGGGAGAAAGGTGCCTGCGCTTGTTTTCCGCTTGTGCGCTGCGGCGGCTACCATGGCTGGCGCCCTGCATTCCGCTAAAACGGATTGTGCCTGTATTTTACCGCGTTTGCGGTATCAAGGCAGGGAAAAAGATGATAAATGATTTTCGGGCAGGGGGTTAAAGCAGCTCGCGCAGCTTGTCCGCAATGAGCCTGCCGAGCACGGCGTGCTCCTCTGCGGTCAGATGAATCTGGTCCGAGCACTTTGCCGCCGTGACAGCCGAGCCGTCCACGAAGGCGCAGCCGTACTTTTCTGCCAGCGTGCGGAACCGTGCGGGCAGAGCACGGATGAGTGCGGCACTGCTTTCGTCAAACATGCCGTAGTAGACGCTGTCTGCAAGGTTTTCGCCCATTTTCGGCGGTGCAACCAGAAGAATCTGCGGTTTCTGCATGGTATTTGACCATAAAAGCGGACTTTGCATCAGCTTGATCGTGCGGTTCAGGGCATCGCTGATGGTGAACGGCGAGTGGCCGTACATTGCCTTGCTGTCGTTTGTGCCGAGCATGATAACGATCACGTCGAGCGGATCGTGCGTTGCCAGCAGGGCAGGCAGCATTGCCATGCCGTTTCGGCCGTAATCAATCGGGTCGGTGCTGCAGATGGTGCGTCCGCACAGACCTTCCTCGATAAAGTGCACGTCCGGGAACTGAGCCGCAACCACACCGGTGTAACGCTTGTCCGCGTCCAGGCGGTGCATGGGATCGTCGCCCTGATAACCCCAGGTGTTGGAATCGCCGTAGAACAGTACATTTTTCATTCTTACGCTCTCCTTTGTCTCTATCATAGCATGAAATTGCGGGAATAGATAAAGAAACCGCATTGTATTTCCGCACAGACATGCTACAATAAATACAGATTATTTCCCGGAGGTTTTTCCTATGACCCTGCAGCAGCTGACCTATCTTGTCACTGTGGCCGAATGCGGCAACATCACGGACGCCGCCGAGCGGCTGTTTCTCTCGCAGCCGAGTTTGAGCGCCGCGATTCACAATTTAGAGAAGGAGATGGGCGTTACCGCCTTTGTGCGCTCAAACAAGGGCGTAACCGTCACGCAGGAGGGCGAGGAGCTGCTTTCGTTTGCGCGCATGCTGCTCGAGCAGGCAGACATCATGCAGGAGCACTTCGGCGTGGGCAAAAAGCGCGTGCCCAAGTTCTGTGTGTCATGTCAGCACTATTCGTTCGCGGTGAACGCATTCGTCGAGGTTGTCAAGGAGTATAACGCGGACCAGTACGGTTTTATCCTGCGGGAAACGCAGACCGGTGAGATCATTGATGATGTGGCGTCGGGCAAAAGCGAGCTGGGTCTGCTGTATTTGTCCGAGAGCAACGAAACCGTGCTCTCCAAGCTGCTGCGCAAAAGTGAGCTCGTGTTCGAGGAACTGTTCACTGCCGCACCGCATGTGTTCATCAATAAGGACCATCCGCTCGCAGACCGGAAGTGCATCACGCTCGATGAACTGAAGCCCTATCCGTATCTGATTTTTGAGCAGGGAGACCGCAATTCCTTTTATTTTTCCGAGGAACTGCTCAGCATGCTCGACATGCCGAAAACCATTCAGGTCCGCGACCGCGCAACACTGTTCAGTCTGGTGATCGGACTGAACGGCTTTACGGTCAGCTCGGGCATTATCGACCGCAAGCTGAACAGTCCGAGCATTATCGCGCGGCCGCTCGAGATGGAAGGCAGCATGCGCATCGGTCTCATCCGCAAGAAAAACGTGGTATTCAGCCGCTATGCGGACTCCTATGTGAAGGCACTGAAAAAGCATCTGTCGATAGATTAAAACTGTGAAGGGTGGCAGATAAGACGTATTTGTCAACCGATAGCTTTCGTGGCAGGCTATTGTCAGACAGAAAAAACACCATCGTGTTACTCAAAGAGATAGATACCCATGAGCAACCGGCCCCCATCTCGACATATTCTGCCGCGATGATTCGGGTGTGTCGGTGGAGCACCGGAACAATTCGTGGTCGTTCGACATCGCAAAAGCCGCTAAACGGTATACGTTTAGCGGCAGTTTTTTATCGGTTTCTTCTCCACGTTTCCGGCGCAAACAGCAGAAGCATGGGGAACAGCTCCAGACGACCGGCGAGCATATCGAAAGTCAGCACGATTTTACTCAGCGGGTGCAGTGCACCGAAGTTGGCTGCAGGACCGACCTGATTGAGTCCCGGACCGACGTTATTGATGCAGGTAACGACCGAGGTGAAGCTGGTTACCATATCCTCACAGTGCAGACTGACAATGAGGATGGAAGTGGCAATAACGATCAGATATGCCACAAGAAAGGCGTTGACCGAGCGCATGACCTCATGCTGGACGCGCTGTCCGTCCATTTTATGCACGCGCACCAGACGCGGATGAATCAGCGACATCATTTCCTTCTTTACGCCCTTGAACAGCAGCAGGATGCGCGAGCATTTCATGCCGCCGCCGGTCGAACCGGCACACGCGCCGATGAACATCAGCAGCACAAGCAGCAGCTTGCTGAATGCAGGCCACTGGTTAAAGTCCACGGTTGAAAAACCGGTGGTCGTGATGATAGACGCAACCTGAAACAGGGAATGGTGGAAGCTCTCGCGCAGCGAACCGAAGCAGCCGCGCACGTTGAAGGCGATCAGCGTGGTAAATACGGCAATCACGCCGAGGTACACGCGAATCTCCTCGATTTTGAATAATTGCTTGAATTTACGGGTCAAAAGCAGAAAATACGCGTTGAAATTGATGCCGAAAAGGATCATAAAGACCGAGATGACATTCTGCAGATAGGCGCTGTTGTAGTGCGCGATGGAATTATTCCAGTTGCCGAAGCCGCCGGTGCCTGCCGTGCCGAGCGAAACGCAGATGGCGTCGAACATCGGCATGCCGCCGAACAGCAGCAGAATAATCTGCAGAACGGTCAGTCCAAAGTAAATCGCGTACAGGATAAGCGCGGTATCGCGCATGTGCGGCGATATTTTGGAGACCGAGGGTCCCGGGCTTTCCGCGCGCATCAGATAAATGGTCTGACCGCCTGCCAGCGGCAGGACGATCAGCATGAACACCAGAATGCCCATGCCGCCGACCCAGTGCATCAGGCAGCGCCATAGCATAGAGGCATGCGAAAGCGCCTCGACATCGCCGAGAATGGTAGCGCCGGTGGTGGTGAAGCCGGATGCGGCCTCGAAAATCGCATCTACTGCGAACGGAATCTCGCGGCTGAGCACGAACGGCAGGGCACCGGTCACGGCCAGCACCAGCCAGCACAGCGCGACTGCCACAAAGCCTTCGCGTGCGTAGAACTTGGTGTTTTTCGGCTTGTATTCACACAGAATGCCTGCGCCGACCATACAAATCAGTGCGGTGGCGATATAGGCAGGCAGCTCGGGTTCACGGTAAATGACCGCGGTAAACGCGGGCAGCAGCAGGAACAGGGACTCAATGCCCATCAGCCAGCCGATCAGATAGCGGACGATTGCGAAATTCATTTTTCGCGCCCTCCGGCTGTCGGCAGGAAGATATCCTGAAGGTCGTTCATGCCCTCGAAGGTGGAAACGACGATAACCGTATCGCCTTCATGCAGCACATCGTGGCCGCGCGGAATGATACGCTTGCCTCTGCGGTTGATGCAGCACAGCAGAACATCCGGACGAATCGGCATATACTGCAGGGGAACACCGGTGAGATGGTGCGCCGCAACACGGAACTCAAGCGCTTCTGCGCCGTCCAGCTGATGCAGGGTCTCCACGTTGGAGCCCATCGAGTTCTGCATCGCGCGGGTGTACTGGCTGATCAGCTCGGCGGTGGTCTGCTTGGGGCGAATCACCTTGCCGATCGGCATGCTGGCAATGACTTCCTCGAAATTCACACGGTTGACCTTGGTGAACAGCTTCGCACGGGAATGACGGCCGGCGTGCAGCGCAAGCAGGATGTTCTCCTCGTCCATGCCGGTGAGAGCCGCGAAGGCCTCACAGGTTGCCAGACCCTCCTCATCGAGCAGGTTGCGGTCGGTGCCGTCGCCGTAGATGATGGTCGCGTTCGGGAGCATTTCGGACAGTGCTTCGCAGCGTTCGAGTTTGTTTTCGATAATCTTGACTGCAATGCCGGAATTCAGCAGGATTTTCGCAAGAAAGTACGAGATTTTGCCGCCGCCGACCAGCATCGCAGAGGAAATGCGCTTGACCGGCAAACCGACCTTCTCGAAAAATTCGCTCTGCTCGTGCGGCGGAATGATCACCGTGATGTTGTCGTTTTCGCGCAGGATGAAGTCGCCCTTGGGAATATAGGTCTGGCCGTCGCGGCGGACCATACACAGCAGCACGTCCGTGCGGAGCAGCGGATTGACCTCGCAGACCGCCATACCGTCCAGGCGGGACTCGTGCGGGATTTTGAGGTCGAGCAACTCGATGCGTCCGCGGGCAAACGTGCTGACGCGGATGGCCGACGGGAAGCGGATCAGACGCGAAACAACACGCGCGGTGGACAGCTCGGGGTTGATGACCATTGAAATACCCAGCTCATCGCGGATAAAGCCGAGGTCGGATACATATTCCGGATCGCGCACACGCGCGATGGCGTGGCAGCCGGATGCTTTACGAGCGATCAGGCAGGAAAGCAGATTGATTTCGTCATGGGTGGTAACGGCGATGAGCAGGTCGGTATCCTGCACGCCGGCTTCCCGCAGAACGTGATAGCTGGTGCCGCTGCCCTTTACTGTAGCAAGGTCGTATGTGTTGGACAGTTCATCCAGACGGCGTTCGGACAGGTCAATCAGTGTCAGGTCGTGTCCGGCCGCGCTGAGCTGTCCTGCCAGCTCCGAGCCGACTTTGCCGCAGCCTACAATAATGATGCGCATAGCGCACCTCCGATCTATTTCTCTATAGCTGTGCTCTGTTGACACAGTCTTGATACGCATATAGCGATTATAGCCGTTTGACCGGGAAAAAGCAATATCCAGACAGGAATTTTGCAGGAGTTTAGCGGAAAACCGACAAATAGGGAGAAATGGTCGGTGTATAGCTGATAATAGTATGCCCGAAAAAAAGGAAAAACCACCCGAACGGGTGGTTTTCACTGCGGATTAAAGTTCCGCGACAGGTCACTTAAACTGTGTATAAGTGGTATCGCTTGCGTAGCCGTCGCTGTCGGTCTGGTGCATGGAGACCAGATTGCCGTTATCATCAAAGGTACGGGTATCGGTCGAGAGGGTGCCGCCTTCGATGGTCGAGCGGGTGGTCTGCGTTTTGCCGTCCACCGAGTACACGGTGAGCACCTCGAGCACGATGCCGCTCTCGTCTACGGTGACCGACTGGATGAGCCGTCCCTGACTGTCGTAGCGATTGTCGGTGGAGGAGGTGATATTGTCCTCGCCCTCGTAGGTGCGGGAGGACAGCACGTCGCCGTTGGTGTTCATGCCCATGCGGACGACCATCAGCTCGTTGCCGTCTGCGTCGTAAACCGTGTTGACTGCAGAGGACTGACCGTTGTCAACCTCGGTGTAAACCGTCTCGGAGGAGACCGAAAGTTCGCCGTCCTCGTAGTTTTCCGTGCGAAGAACGCGGTTTTTGTCGTCATAGCTGCGGCGGTATTCCGAAGTGGAGTTGTTGGTCTTGTCGGTGGTGATAGCATCCGTGCAGTTGCCGTTTTCGTCGTAGGTGTAGTCCGTGTAGGTGAAATTAAGCGGTTCTTCCTCGCCTTCCACGGTCTGCATGGTGTAGGAGCGGAAGGTGTTGCCGTCCTTGTCATGGCAGTTGACCGTGTAGCTGCGGTTGCCTTCCTCCGTGCGTAGCTCCAGTTCGTAGGAGGCAGCACGCGGCAGAACGGAAGCCAGCTGTGTCGGCACCTGCTCCATCACGGCAATGCGGCATGCAGGCGTGCGGTCATACGCGATGGTGGCGCCGAGCACGATGACCGTGCTTACAATACAGGAAATAATGCGTTTGATCATATTTTTGTTCCCCTAAAATAATTAAGGCAATACCGCATAATTGAACAAGAGTGATTTGCGAGTAAATTTTGCGTACTGACGAGGCACAGTTTTGCGGTAATACTTGATGTATTACCGTGAAACTTCGGCAGCGCGGACGGAACTCGCGCAAGGAACCGAAGCCAAAGTCAGGACACAAAATTTCCGCAAAGCACCGCGGCAGTGCGATCGGAGCCTGCACAAGGAGCCGCCGCTTTAATTGTGCGGTGTTGCCTTAAGGTATAATAATTTCGGTAATCAAGGTGATTCCGGAAAAATGCAGCCGAACCGGAATTCGGCTGCATTCAGCGTTGCTGGATTTTTACTGCGGTGTTGCCTCAGTTACTTTACGATTTCCTTCGCTGCAGTGGTCAGAGCCTCGACCTTTTCTGCGGCCTCGGCCTTGTTCTCGCCCTTGGCCATGATGTAAACCTTGACCTTCGGCTCGGTGCCGGACGGACGGATGATAAAGGTTGTGCCGCCCTCGAGCTCGTAGTACATCACGTTCTGACCCTTAAGCTCCATCGGCTCGGACTTGCCGTCTGCCATGCAGGTACGGGTGCCCGGCATGTAATCGCGGGTGTAATCGATCTTGTGGGTGCCGATCTGGGTCAGCGGCTTGTCGCGCAGCTCCTGCATGAGCTCCTTCATGCGCTGCAGGCCGGAAACACCCGGCATAACGATCGAAATGGTCTGCTCGCAGTAGCAGCCGTACTTTTCGTACATCTCTTCCATTGCGTCGTACAGGGTCTTGCCCTGGGTGCGGTAGTAAGCCGCCATCTCGGCGATCAGCATGGAAGCGGTAACGGCATCCTTGTCGCGGGCATAATCGCCGCACAGGTAGCCGTAGGACTCCTCGAATGCAAAAATGTACTCGTGCGAGCCGTCCTGCTCGAACTGCTTGATCTTCTCGGCAAGGAACTTGAAGCCGGTGAAGGTGTCGAAGCACTCAACGCCGTTCTTTTCAGCCGCCGCGCGTGCCATTTCGGTGGTAACGATGGATTTGAGCACCGCCGGATGTGCAGGCATGGTGTTCGTCAGCTTCTTTGCGGTGATGATGTAATCGGTGAGCAGCACGCCGACCTGATTGCCAGACAGGGTGACATACTCGCCGGACTTGTCCTTGAGGACGATGCCGGTACGGTCGGAGTCCGGGTCGGTGCCGATGATCAGATCAACATCGTTCTGCTTTGCCAGCTCGATGGCGAGCGTAAAGCCTTCCTTGTACTCCGGATTCGGGTTCTTAACGGTCGGGAAGTCGCCGTCGATCTTCATCTGCTCCGGCTCACAGATAATGTGCTTGTAGCCCAGACGGCGCAGGATCTCGGGCACCAGACGGTAGCCGGCACCGTGAAACGGCGTGTACACCAGCTTGAACTCATCGGCAACCTGCTTTACGCAGTCCGGATTTACCGCAACCTTAATGACTTCGCCGAGGTAAGCCTCGTCGGTCTCCTTAGACAGAATACGGATCAGACCGTTTTTGACGGACTCATCGTAGTCTGCAGTTTTTACACCGGTGAAGATATCGGTCTTTGCCATTTCGCTGGCAACCACGTCTGCCTCGGCCGGAGGAAGCTGCGCGCCGTCCTCCCAGTAAACCTTGTAGCCGTTGTACTCCTTCGGGTTGTGGGAAGCCGTGATGTTGATGCCTGCGATGCAGCCGTAGTGACGGACAGCGAAGGACAGCTCCGGGGTCGGACGCAGCTCATCGAACAGCAGCGACTGGATGCCGTTTGCGGCCATGATGCACGCAGACTGCTTGGCGAACTCGGCCGAGAAATGGCGGGAGTCGTATGCGATGGCAACGCCGCGGTCCATTGCGGCCTGACCGTTCGATACGATCAGGTTTGCCAGACCCTGTGCAGCCTGACCGACGGTAAAGCGGTTCATGCGGTTGAGGCCGACGCCCAGTACACCGCGCAGACCGGCCGTGCCGAACGACAGCGGCGCAAAGAAACGGCTTTCGATCTCTTCCTGATTATCTGCAACAGCAGCCAGCTCGGCATGCTCGTCCGCAGAGAGGGCAGAGCAGTCCAGCCAACGCTTGTATTCCGACATATAATCCATTGGTATCACCTCATCGTGTTAGTTGGCGCATCGCCGCTTTCGGCCGACGGATTGCCACTATCTAAATTATACAATATCCGGCTGTCAATGCAAGGGGTTTTGCGCGAATTTGTGAAAAGATTCCATGAAGCGGAGTAATGATATACAAAACGGCAGAGCAGAAATTGTACGTTCTGTGAGAATACCGGAAAATTCTGCGAAAATGCGGAAGCAAAACCGGCAGCAGGCCATCTATTTAGACAAAAGCCCTGTCTCGAGATAAAAATAACAGTACACAAATAAACAAAAGAATGGTAGAATAAAGGTAAATTATAATAAGAGGTGATAGCTTTGAAAAAAGTCCTTTCCGCCGTACTGACAGCGGCGCTGCTGGTCAGTACCGTGCCGGCTGCCTTTGCGGCTTCGGATATTGATGGCCACTGGGCAAAGTCCTACATTACCGAGCTGCATGAAAACGGCATTATCAATCCGTCTGCCAGCACGGGCAACTACGGTCCGGATGACAAGGTAACGCGCTGGGAGTTCATGCGCTATATCAACCGCGCGTTCGGCTTTACCGAAAAGGCGGATATCAGCTTCTCGGATGTCAATTCGAGCGATGTTTTCTACGAAACCGTGCAGATTGCGGTCAAGCAGGGTTATATCAACGGTGTTGGCAACAACCGTATGGCGCCGGAGGGCACGCTGACCCGTGAGCAGGCGGCAACCATCCTCGGCCGACTGCACAAGTACACGCCGACGGCTGACCTGTCTGCGCTGGATATGTTCTCTGATCGGGCCAAGCTGAGCGATTACAGCAAATCCTACGTTGCGGAAGCGGTCAAGCAGGGTTATATCAACGGCTACACGAACGGTACCTTTAAGCCGCAGGGCACGCTCAGCCGAGGCGAAATCGCCAAAATGCTGTACGGCTATATGGGCACCTCGCTGAATAAGAACGGCAACGTGTATTCGCAGGCTACGCTCAAGAGCGATACCAAAAACGTTACGATTTCCGTACCGTGCACGCTGGCCGATGCGGATATCAAGGGCAATCTGTACATCACCGAGGGCGTTCTGGCGGGCAATGTAACGCTTGAGGATGTCACCGTTGCGGGCGATATCATCGTCAGCGGCGGCAATGTAACGCTGGACGGTGTTTCCGCACTCGAGATGGTCGTCTCCAACCCGACCGGACTGACCCCGCAGGTCATTGCGACCGGCAATACCAACATCGGCACCACCGAGGTAAAAACCTCTGCAACGCTGACCGAGAGCAATCTGGCAGCGACTGCAGGCGGCTTCTCCGATCTTAAAATGAACGGCAGCAGCGTCAGCCTGACGCTGGATGCAGCTGTCTGGGACGTTGCCAATGAGCAGACCGGCACCATCCTGACGACCGGCAGTACATCCATCAGCACGCTTACCGCGAACGGAAGAACCACTGTCACCGGCGGCGGCTCGGTCCAGAAGGCGGTGCTCAACTCCAACGGCTGTGAGCTGACCATGCAGCCGACCAGCGTTGAGCTGGCGAGCGGCGTCACCGCGAAGATTGCCGGCAAGGACGTTGCGGCGTCCACCAGCGTTTCGGTTTCTCCGTCCACGCTGTCCATCGACGTGAACAACAAGGACGCGATCGCGTTCTCCTACGAGTTCACTTTCAACGCGGACAAGAACGATCTGACCCGTGTTTCGGTCAACGGCACCAATCTCAAGCAGGGCACGGATTACAACCTGCTGAGCGACAAGAACGGCATTCGCGTGTACAAAACCTATCTGTCCACGCTCAAGGCGGGCACCTACACCGCAGAACTGACCTTTGAGGACGGCTCCAAGGCAGCCATCGGTCTGGCGGTCAGCAACTCGGCGCAGAGTGCAGTCAGCCCGAGCCAGATTACCTTTGATAAGTACGAGCAGTCCGCAAACCATGCCGATCAGACGGTAAACGTCGTTCTTCCGGCGGGCACGCGTCTGGATTCCATCAAAATCGGCAGTACGGTGCTCGAGCGCGGCACGGATTACACCTATAATGCAACGAGCGGCACGATTCGTCTGCTCAAGGAGACGCTTGCCAAGAAGAGCAAGGGCACTTATACGGTTACATTCGTGCCCAATCAGGGTTCGTCCTTTACCTGCTCGTTGAGCGTGGTAGATACCGCGCCGGTGAACGAAGTGGTTCCGGGCACGGTCGATTTTGACGCGAACACCTCGTCCGGCGGCTACGCCGATCTGGTGGTAACGCTTAACATGGTAGACGGCGCAAAGCTCAAGAATATCCGCTCGAACGGCAAGACGCTCGAGGAGAACTGGCAGTACAAGATCGAGGGCAGCAAGGTCACGATCAACAAGTCTGCGGTTGCGGAATTCGGCAAGAGCGGCGCATCCTACGCGGATTTCGTTTTTGTGATGAGCAAGGGTCAAAGCCCGACGCTGCGTGTCAACTACGTTACCACTTACGCGCTGACGGCTTCCGTAGTCGATGATCTCGGTCTGCCGATTTCGGGCGCGTCCGTCACCTTCACGCCTTCGGACGCGGAGAGCGGCACGGCAGCGCAGACGCTGACCACCGGCTCGGACGGCACGGCAACCGTTTATGTCAAGCGCGGCTCGTACGTTGTAACGGCAACGCATTCGCGCTTTACCGCGGCGGTTACGCAGACGGTCAAAATCTCTGCAGGCCGCACGGTCAAGCTGACCGGCGAGATTCTCGAGAATGTACAGCTGGTTGTCACCAACGCGTACGGCGCACCGCTGTCCGGTGCGGTTGTCACGGTTGGCGGCAAGAGCATCACCACCGGCACGGACGGCACGGCGTCGTTCAGCCTCAAGCGCGGCAGCTATGTGGCGCAGGTGGCGTGCACCGGCTACTCCGCACAGAGCGTACAGCTTTCCGTAACCGATTCGATTCGTGAGCGCGTACAGCTCAAGTAATTTCTCCAAAATGCAAGCCGCCCGGTTTTCCGGGCGGCTTTTTTGCGCACTTTTACAGGCAGATGGGGATAGGGTGCAAGGGCGTCAGAACGGCGCACAGCGGCTTTCCTGCGAAGCGTTAGCCGGAAGCTGGATTTCACCGCCTTTGCCGTCCAGCTGGTACAGCGCGGTGCCGCGCTTGCCGATGTAGCGGCTGTCCGTCCAGCTGAGCTCGTCGAAGTCGCGCCTGCCGACAAACTGGTCGGTTTTGTCAATCAAACTGTACGTTCCGTTGCAGATTGCTCCTTTTCGGGAACCAATCCACAAAGTATTGGCATCAGGCCATTCGTAAAATGCGGCGTGGATACAGCACCGCAAGCGCCGTAGATATCATCGCGGATAACCTTCATGTTTTCGTCGAGCAGCACAAGTGTCGGAATATCATACTGCTCAGCAGGCTGCTGTACTGCAGCCGTCAGCGGACGTTTCGCATAGACACCGATGAAGAAACGGTCATCGCCTGCCATGCCGAAATAGGTGCCTTTGACCGGCGTCTGAATCGGTGTGACCGTTCCGCTCGCATCGGCATAATAGAACGAAGAAGCCTGGTTTTTATAACGAGTCAGCAGAAATCTGGCGTCTGACAGCACATCGATCGTGGTATATTCTGCGGGAACGATCATTTTTCCGGTTTTCAAATCGGCAATACCGTACAAGCTGTCGGCAGAAATTTTGTACAGATTTTTTTCGGCACGAGCGCATACGCTGCTATGCGGGATTGGCCGCTGTCCGCGGAAAGATAATCTGCGGAAGTATCTGCCTGCCACTGCTGCTGCAACTGTGTTAAAGCAGTGCTCGGTATCGATACCGCACCGGCTCCCGCCGCCATGCTGCCCGCGATTAGTGCGGCTGCACATAAATAACGCTATCGTTTCATACAAAATACCTCCTGCCTGTGAAGTCCTTCGCTTACTATAACCGTTAGACGAGGAAAAGTGTGAAAAAGTTCTCTCAAAAAATTTATTTTCATGTCACAGTTGACAGTGCAGAATGGTTAGGTTATATATTATATATGGTATAAAATTCATCTGGCAAGGGGATAGGGAACATGAAAAAACGAATGGTTTTGCTGTCTGTACTCGTGCTGTGCGGCTGTATGCTGATTGGCGCCGGAGCCGCAGATGCCGCATCGCAAACGCAGCTTACGCGGCAGGCGATCACGCATTTTCAACAAAGCCCACCAGAAGAGGATACCAGTTATCCGGGATATCCGACATGGAAAACTTGGCAAATTGACAGCTGCGAGGTTTTTCCGTGTCGACTGATCGAGGAAAAGGACATCTGGGAGCTGATATTTACCCCGAGTGACGATAGCAGCCGATGGATCTGTGCGGTCGATCTGTCCGCCGGAAAGATCATCACACCGCTGTTCAACGGCAGCATGTGGAAAGCTGCGAATGATCAGCTGCTGCTGGAGACCGGCGGCAGGTATCAGCTGTGTGACCTGAACGGCAGCTTGACCGATATATCCATTCCTCACACCGGTCATGTACTGGCAGTCGATGATCAAGGATATGTCCTTTGCCAGTACCCCGTCACCAGAACTGTGCGGACCGATAGCGGCACAATGCCGTACACGTTCCATCAGTACACGCTGCTGGGACCGGATTTTACCGTCCTGCAGGACGGCATCGACCAGTATTACAACGTTGGTCAGTATGATTACTCTTGTGATAGCGAATTATTTTATAACGACCTTGTCGCCGTTCGCGTGGGCGCGACTGACTGGTATCTGCCGGACGGCGGACCGTGGCCGCGGCTGTATTTCAACAGTAAATATATGTTCATCGACTGCAGCGGCAAGATCGTCAGCAACGCGCGCTATGATGAAGTATCGAACGAAAACGATCGCTGGTTTGGTTGTCACGGTACGACCGAGTATCTGTTGGACAGCAACGGAAATGAGCGCGAACAGGCGAATTACTGCTATGTTCCCAGCACTTGGGCTGAAAATATAGTCGAACAAGCGGAGAAAGACGGACTCCGACTGTCCTATCATACACCATACCGCCTGAATATCCACCGCGATGAATTCTGCGAACTGGCTTGGCAAACCATTCAGGCGGTAAACCCAAACATCAATCTGCCTGAACCGGCACAGCCGTTCTCCGACTGCGATGAAGACATAGTGCGTCAGATTGCATCACTCGGTATTGTTACCGGTTATGAGGACGGCACCTTTCAGCCTACGCGCGAGCTTTCCCGACAGGAAGCGGCGGTTATCCTGCAGCGCCTTTATACGGTGCTGTATGGAAAGATCGAAGCCAGTCCTACGCTCTATGCCGACAACGGGAGTATTGGCGTATGGGCAAAGGATTCTGTCTATGCGATGAGGCAAACCGGTATCATGCAGGGCGTAGGAGCGAATCGATTTGATCCGAAGAATGGCTATACTTGCGAGCAGTCGATCATCACAATGCTGCGTATGACGCAGAAGGCGTAATCAGGGAGGAAAATCATGCGTATTGTGAAAAAATACTGGCTGCCGCTGCTGGCGCTTGTGCTTGCGATTGGACTGGCGGTCTGGCGAATCGGCTATCTGGAGCGGACGAACACGTCGCTCAGCATGGAAATCGGCAGCAGGGAAGCCCTGCAGAACGGAGAGCCGATCACGCTGGAGAATCCGGTTATTCTGTACAAAAACGAGCCGTATGTGCCGCTGAAAGAGATCGTTGAGCGCCTTGGCGGTACGACAGACGGCACAACCTACACACTGCACGGTGCTGAGACCGCTGTCTCCGGCGTGGAACGGAATGGTGTACTGTACACGCCGTTTTCGTACCTGTGGGACAGCCACATTCCGCAGATACGGTGGGATAAGAGCCGCAACCGCGTTATCATCACCGAGGCACCGGATGAAATTCCGCTGACCCGCCGGTGGCTGTTTTGGCGGCACAAAACTGTGCGCGGACTGCGTGTCGGAGACAGCGAAGCACGGTTCCTCGATCTGTACGGCTCGCTGGACGCACGGGACGAAACGATGGTGGACCTGCTGCGTGTTACAATCGAAAACGGCATCGTAACCGAGATTTTCATGGGACGTTATGAGTAAGCAAAAGGACTTCGTCAAAACGAAGTCCTTTTTGATATGGCTGGTTACTTGATGATTTGATACATGCGCTCGATGGTCACAATGGACTGTTCTGCGGTGTAGCCGTCCGTCGGGCAGAACTGATTGTTCTCCTTGCCCTGCATGATGCCGGTCTGGCGCATGGCGTAAACGCTGCCGCGCGCCCAGTCGCCGATTTTGACATCGTCAGCGAAGGCCTTTTCGGAAACCACGTCCGTCTTGCCGCCGAGTACCTGATACAGCCGGTCAAGCATGGCGGCAGCCTCCTGACGGGAGATGGTCTTGTACGGACGGAAGGTGCCGTCCTCGTAGCCGGTGACAATGCCGAGTGCGGCGGCATTGTTCACGTTCGGGTCGTCCCTGCAGTCGGTGAACTTGGTTTCCAGAGCCGGAATCTCCTTGTTGGGATAAATCTTGTTGTACAGGTTCATCGCCAGCATGGTGAAGTTTTCGCGGGTAATGTCCAGCTTGGGATAGGAGAATGACTCAGTGAGACCGTGCTCTCCTGCGGCAGCTACTTCGGTTTTGGCCCAGCTGCTGTACTCCTTGACGTTTGCGGGCAGCAGGGTTTCGCCGCCCTTGCCATCCAGCAGATAAGATTTTGTGCCACTGCTGCGTGTGCCGATAAAGTGCTGATCGTACCAGAAAATCTGGTTAAAATCGTGCTTGCCGACAAATTTTTCGGTTTTCGGGTCAAACAGACCGTAGGTGCCGTTGCCGCTCGTATTTGACTTGTCAATACGTTCCCACTTGGTGCTGCCGGTCTTTGCGATGAAGAAATCGGCGTACCAATCCGGTATCATGTCGATGTCATCGAGGATGATGTTCATGTCTTTGTCGGCCAGAGCAAAGAAGGTGACATCCTCAACCTGTGTGGTTGGACCATCGCCGGAATACGGGTCATATACCGGCTTTTTCTCGTTTTTGAAGAGCACGAACACATTGCTGTTTGGCTCATACGTCGCAAGCTCATAACCGGACGGCAGCTTCATCGGCGTCAGTTTGCCGGTTTCATCGGCGAACCAGTAGTTGGGGTGATGATCAGCGTCGTACTGGCTAACCAGTGTTTCCGTGCCGTCAAGCGCAATGTAATAATCGTACTCCACAGGAACAACCAGCTTGCCGGTTGCTTTGTCCAGAATACCATACTTGTGTGTGCTGTCAGCTGTTAGGTTAACCAAATACTGTTTCGCGTTGAGGTTCGAGAGGATAATCTCGCAGTTTTCACCGGTAAAGCCGAGCGTTTTCACCTGACCGTAATCCTTGATCTCCTGCTGTACCTTAGTTATAGCCGATTGCAGCGTATCCTTTGTCGCACTGGACAGTTCCGCCGCCTGCGCCGAGAACAGCAATGCACCGCTCACCACAACACCGATTAACGCCTTCTGAAACCGTTTCATATTTTTTCCTCCTTTTCACTGTTAATGCTTATACGCTCTATCCTGTATATGACAATAACGAATGCCATCGACAGCACGGCCGCTGCTGCGGTGGGGTCATTGCCATATATCAGCTTAGACGTTTGTTCCGTATGGTTTGTTCCGCCTGTTTCAAAATTTTTCTCGGACATCGAACCGGTACGCCAAATGCATAGCCGGAACGGCATGGAACGCGTACCGTATGCTCATTTCTGCGCAGGAGAATTGTTATATTTATTGTATAGCTTTTTCCGGAAGGACGCAACAGGAAAGCAGCAGAGGCGGGATTGAAAAATCCTCAAACCGGCGGCGCACATGTTTGACAGACCGTGCCCGTTCTGGTATAATATTTACACGCCGCCATGGCGGAACTGGTAGACGCAGGGGACTTAAAATCCCCCGGCCTTAAAACCGTGCCGGTTCGATTCCGGCTGGCGGCACCAGAAAACCCCCGTATTTCTTACGAAATACGGGGGTTTTCCTGTCAGTTTGATTTAATTTTTGTTAAATACAGACTTATCCAGTGCGCCGTCCTGATGCGCCACGATCGTGGTGCAGACAGCGTCGCCGGTGATATTAACGGCAGTACGCGCCATATCGAGGATACGGTCGATACCCATGATCAGGCCGATGCCGGCAACCGGCAGACCGACCGAATCGAATACCATTGCCAGCGTAACCAGACCAACCGACGGCACGCCTGCGGTACCGATGGAGGCGAGCGTTGCGGTTGCAATAACGGTCAGATAATCCGCAGGGCTCAGCTGGATGCCGAACGCCTGTGCAACGAATACAACGGCAACACCCTGCATGATGGACGTACCATCCATATTGATGGTCGCGCCGAGCGGGATGGTGAAGGACGAAATACGGCGGTTGACGCCGATTTTTTCCTCCAGCGTGTCGATATTCATCGGGATAGTGGCGTTAGAGGTTGCGGTCGAGAACGCAAAGCCCATAACCGGAGCGAATTTCTTGAGGAAACGCAGCGGATTGAGTCTTGTAAGCAGCGCCAGCAGAATCTGGTATACGCCGCAGCACTGGATGAACAGCGCCAGCAGCACCGCGCCCATGTACTTGAACATTGGCACCATCGCGGAGAAGCCGAGGCCCGCAAAGGTTTTGGCGATGAGGCAGAACACGCCAATCGGCGCAAGACCCATGACCATCATGGTCATTTCCATCATAATATCGTTGCCCTGCTGGAAGAAGTTCGTTACCAGCTGGGTCTTATCCTGCAGCTTGGCGAGGATAACGCCGACGATCAGTGCAAACACGATAACCTGCAGCATTTCGCCGTTGGCGAGCGCACCGATCGGGTTTTTCGGGATGATGTTCAGCAGGGTTTCCGCAAAGCTGACCGAATCCGAAGAAGCGGCGACTTCGGCGGTCTGGATCTGCGACATATCCAGACCCATGCCCGGCTTGATCAGCAGACCGATGCCGAGTGCAACGGCAACCGCCATCATCGTGGTGAAAATGTAGAAGCCGATGATCTTTACGCCGACCTTGCCGAGCGTTTTACTGTCGCCGATGGCGGTGGCGCCGCAGATCAGCGAGCAGAATACCAGCGGTACGACCAGCATCTGCATCAGGCGGATAAAGCCCTGACCGACAACATAAAAAATGCCGTTTACCAGCACGTTCTGCACAAAATCCACATCAGCTGCGAACATGTTGAGCGCAATGCCGACGATTGCACCGGCGATCAGCGCGATGAAGATCTTTGTAGTCAGACCGATTTTCTTTTTCTCTTTTACTTCATTCATTTATTTACTCCCGTCTGCCGGTGGGACATGTATTCGCTCAGTGCGTCATGCCAGTCCGGCATTTGATACAAACCAGTGATGCGCAGCATCATATTGTCCAGCAGCGTAAAGCGCGGGCGCAGCGCAGTGTTCTCGGAGGCCGAGGTGACCGGCACGTTTTCCTTGCCGGCGAGACGCAGAATTTCGCGGGCGTACTCTGCGCGGGAGCACGAGCCGTCGCACGATGCGTGAAACAGGCCGTACTCGCGGCTGTGCATCAGGCAGTCGATAAAGCCGGCGAGCGCTTCCGCCGAGGTCGGGGAGGAAATCTCATCCTCCGGCAGATGGACCGCGCCTTCCTTTGCCGCCGTATCGAGTACGCGGTCAACAAAGTCGTACGAGCCGACGCCGTACAGCCACGACGAACGCACGATAACATGCTTGTCGGTCAGCTCACGCACGAGCTTTTCACCGGCGTACTTGCTCTTGCCGTACATCGTGGTCGGATGGGGATCGTCGAACTCACAGAAAGCCTTGCCCTCGTCGCCGCCGAATACGTCGTCGGTCGAGATCTGAATGAATTTTGCGTCGATGCGTCTTGCAGCGGTCGCCAGATTGCGGGCGCCGATGGCGTTGATCTTATACGCTTCTTCGGGGTTTTCCTCGCAGGCCTGCACGTCGGTCAGACCGGCACAGTTGATGATGACATCCGGATGGTTAATATCGGCAAAACGACCGACAACGGATACATCCTCGACCGCTACATCACGGTCGCTGGTTACCAGCTTATATGCTGTGTTGCCGCCGAAACGATGACTAAGTGCGGAACCCAGTCTGCCGCTTGCTCCCGCGATCCAAACGCGGGTCGTAATACTGTTCATAAAACACCTCTCCTGTTGGCTCGGTGCAGCGGAACTGCTCCGGCGCGCATTACCCATTTTATGGGCTGTATATTCAGTATAGCACAAAATTGTTAAAAAAACAACAAAATATGCGGTCTATTTGCATAAGTATGCTCGAATTCCTGCAAACTATCCGATTTGTGCAAAACTTCTTTGTATTTTTATACAAACTGACAAGACAACTCAGCCGAAGAAAAGAAACAGCCAAAAACGCGGAGAATTTTTTGGGAATATGGACGGCCAATATCTGTCAGCGCTATGATATCCGTACACCGATCGACGGTATCCGCGGCATGGTCGAGATCAGCCGCCATTATGCAGAAAATACTGCAAATCACCTCTCTGCATACGAAGCGGGGAGATGGTTTATTTATATGAAAACATCTGATTTTTATTGTGCAGAATGCTGTAAAAACCTGCGTTGACCTATGTGGTTTTCGGTGATATAATTAACGGATAACAGTGTGGATTAAATCACATAATTTGCCAAGCGTTATTTTGTCTCGAAGGAGGAGCAGGAAATGAAACCGGTTCTGGAGGTTTGCACCCACTCGGTCGAGTCTGCGGTAAGCGCGGAGCGCGGCGGTGCTATGCGGCTGGAGTTATGCGCCAATTTAATGATCGGCGGTACTTCGCCGGATGAGGATCTGTTCCGCATGGTGCGGGAACGGGTTTCCGTACCGGTTCGTGTGCTGCTGCGTCCGCGCTGCGGCGATTTTTTGTATACGGAAAGCGAATTTGAGCTGCTCTGCCGTCAGGTGAAGCGCTTTGCCGCGCTCGGCGCGGACGGCATTGTCATCGGCGTGCTCACGCCCGAGGGCGATCTTGATGAGAAACGTATGGCCAAACTGATTTCGCTTGCAGGCGGCTGCGGTGTGACGCTGCACCGTGCGTTCGATGTCTGCCGCGACCCGTTTGCGGCACTGGAAACCGCAAAGCGGCTGGGTGTGGATACCATTTTGACCTCAGGGCAGCAGGCGGGCTGCACCGCAGGCGCGGATTTGCTGCGCGCGCTGGTTGCAAAAGCAGGAGAGGACGTGCAGATTCTGGTCGGTGCAGGCGTAAACGCCGATGTTATCCGCGATTTGCAGCCGAAAACAGGCGCGAATGCCTTTCATCTTTCCGCAAAGCGGGTGGAAAACAGCAGAATGCAGTTTCGGCGCGAAAATGTGCCGATGGGACTGCCCGGGTTGAGCGAATTCAGTCTGTGGCGGTGCGATGAAAATGCAGTCCGTGCGGCGCGTGAAGCGTTTGATGCGTGCTGCGGTGCGGGTCAGGAGGCGCGGACGTGAAAATAGAAAAGGTACTCAACAACAATGTTGTGGTCGCGCTGGATGAAAACGGTGCGGAGACTGTGCTTATGGGGCGCGGTCTGGGCTTCGGCCGCCGCGCAGGTGACGAAGCACCGCCGGACAAGGTGGAAAAGCGGTTCACACTGCACTCGGATCAGCTTTCCGACCGGTTCCAGCAGCTGATGACAAGCATTCCGCTGCCGCATTTCCTGATGAGCGAACGCATTATCAACCATGCGAAGATCGCGCTCGGCAAGGAGCTGTCGGACAGCATTTACGTTACGCTGCCCGATCATATCTCGGCGGCCGTCAACCGCTATAAGGAGGGCATTGTACTGCCCAATCCGCTGCTGTGGGACATCCGGCAGTTGTACAAGGACGAATTCCGCGTGGGTCTCAAGGCGAATGAGATCGTCAAGGAGGAGACCGGTGTGGAGTTCACGGATGATGAGGCAGCGTTTATCGCGCTGCACTTTGTCAATGCACAGCTCGGTGGTGAAATCCGCGATATTTACGACATGACCTATCTGCTGCAGGCGGTTTTCCGCATCGTTTACGATGAATACGGTTTCCGTCCGGATGACGAATCGCTCAATTACTACCGGTTTGTCACGCACCTCAAGTTCTACGCACGGCGTATCGTCAGCGGAGAAGGCTACGGCGATGAGGACAGCGATCTGCTCGATGTGGTGCGGTTCAAGTACCCGAAGGCGTATGCCTGTGCGGACAAGATTCGCGTGTACGTCCAGAGGGAGAAAAATTTCCACTCCGGACAGAATGAGCTGCTGTATCTCACCATTCACATCGCCCGGGTGATGGAGCACATTGATGATAAAAAGTAATCACGGAGTCCGTACTGCACAAGCAGTGCGGACTTGCTTTTTGTGCAAAGTGCAGAAAAACAACGCGAAAATTTGGCAACTAATTCGACAGGTTGCTCTTGCCAAGGTGAGAAAAGTTTGTTATACTGCAAGTAACAAGTAAACAGTATCCGTTTGAAATGGATTGTTACCGCTTCGGCGGGCAAAACCAGATTTCACACAGGATTTGCTATCAAAGAGCAAGTTATATCTGTGTTGAGATTTGGTTCTTTTTATTTTCTGTATGTTTTGTGACGAAAATGGCATACTTAAGGCAACACCGCGCAAATTACGCTTGTTCGATCATGCGGTATTGCTTAATCAAAAAGGTTGTGAGCAAAATGTTTGGTAAACTGAAAAATCTGTTCGGCGGTGATACCGGCATCACCATCGCAGCGCCCACTGCGGGCACGGTCGTGGCGCTCGAAAGTGTACCCGACCCGACGTTCGCGCAGGGCATCCTCGGGCCCGGCATCGCCATCGAGCCGAGCGAAGGCCGCATCACGGCTCCGGCGGACGGCTCGATCGATGTGATGTTTGAAACCGGCCACGCCGTTTCCATGACGACGGCGGACGGCGCGGAGCTGCTCATCCATGTCGGCATCGACACGGTGCAGCTTGAGGGAAAGCACTACAAGGCGTGCTGCAAGGCAGGCCAGCAGGTCAAAAAAGGCGATGTCCTTATCGAGTTCGATCCGGCGGCCATCAAGGCTGAGGGCTATCAGATCGTAACGCCCATCCTCGTGTGCAACCCGGATGCGTTCACTGTGGAGCCCGCCGCGAGCGGCGCGGTCGCCGCAGGCGATGCATTGCTGACACTGAAGAAAAAGTAACGGAAAGGGAGTATTTTTCATGAAAATCGTTGAATATACCATCAAGGATGCACTGGGCATCCACGCTCGACCGGCGGGACTGCTGGTCAAGGAGGCAGGCAAGTTTGCCTCGAAAATCATGATCGCCAGCCCGAAAAAGGAAGTCGATGCCAAGCGCATCATGGGCGTGATGAGTCTGGGCGTCAAGTGCGGCGATACCGTAAAGCTCACCATCGAGGGTGAGGACGAGGAGACCGCTGCAGCTGCAATGCAGGCGTTCCTCGAGAGTAATTTGTAAGGATTTCATTTCGCCGGGTGTGAACGGCGATGAAATAGGGGGACGGAAACGGAGTTCGGCTCTCCCATCCGTCAACACAATCGGCCGCTTCGGCGGTCCACAAAATAAGGAGGGGAAACTCTTATGATGAAAAAACTGCAAAAGCTGGGCAAGGCTTTGATGCTGCCGGTAGCTGCGCTGCCGATCTGCGGTATCCTGATGGGTCTTGGCTACGCGATCGCTCCGGGCGTTATGGGCGTGCCGGGTGCGGCAACGAGCGGTGCACTGTATAACATTGGCTTCCTGTTGATAAAGGCAGGCGGCGCGCTGATTGACAATATGGCATGGCTGTTTGTCATCGGTGTTGCAGTCGGACTATCCGACGACCGCGAGGGTACCTCGGCACTGGCCGGTCTGGTATCCTGGCTGATGATGACCAACCTGCTGAGCACCGGCGTTGTTACCACGCTGATGCCCGCAATCGCGGATGATCCGGTAAAAACGCTGGCATTTGACAAGATCCAGAACGTATTTATCGCTATCATCGCCGGTATCATCGGCGCAAGCTGCTATAACCGCTTCAAAAACGCGAAACTTCCGGACTGGCTGGCATTCTTCAGCGGCAAGCGCTGCGTTGCCATCGTAACCGGTCTGGTTTCCATCGCGGTATCCGTTGTCCTGCTGTTCGTATGGCCTGTCATCTTCAGCGCTCTGGTAGCTGTTGGCGAAGGCATCATCGGCATGGACGGCATCGGCGCCGGCATCTATGCATTCCTCAACCGTCTGCTCATCCCGACCGGCCTGCACCACGCGCTGAACAACGTATTCTGGTTCGATACCATCGGCCTGGGCGACCTGTCCCACTACTGGGCCGGCGACACCTCCGCAAACGTAGGCTGGAGCCTCGGTATGTATATGTCCGGCTTCTTCCCCTGCATGATGTTCGGTATTGCCGGTGCGGCTCTGGCTATGATCAAGGCTGCAAAGAACAAGAAGGCTGCTATCGGTCTGGTCCTGTCCGCTGCCATCTGCGCATTCATCTGCGGCGTTACCGAGCCGTTTGAGTTCGGCTTCATGTTCCTGTGCTTCCCGCTGTATGTTGTTTATGCAGCTCTGTACGGCATTTTCACCATCATCACCTACTATGTCGGCTTCCGCGCAGGCTTCTGCTTCTCCGCAGGCGCGACCGACCTCGTATTCTCGTCCTTCCTGCCGGCAGCGAACAACACGCTGATGATCATCCCGCTGGGTATCGCAGCATTCGTTGTATTCTATCTGGTATTCTACTTTGCGATCACCAAGTTCAACCTCAAGACCCCGGGCCGTGAGGATGAAGAAGCCGACTTCGCAGAGGTTGACAAGAATGCCAAGCTGGCAAATAACGACTTCACCGCAATTGCAGCTGCAGTCCTTGAAGGTCTGGGCGGCAAGGAAAATGTAGAATCTCTGGATAACTGCATTACCCGTCTGCGTCTGGAAGTCAAGGACGGCACGCTCGTCAACGAGAAGAAGATCAAGGCTGCAGGCGTGGCTGGCGTAATGCGTCCGTCGCAGACCGCGGTTCAGGTTATCATTGGCACCAAGGTCCAGTTCGTAGCCGACGAAATGGCAAAGATGCTGAAGTAACACTGAAAGCAATTCAACGCAGCCTGAAGTGCTCGCACACGGTTTGGAAATACAGCCGCGTGGGAACACCGAATGGTTAAGAAATCGCAACCAATCTAACTAACCTATCTTGTTTGCATATCACGATTGCGCTCCGCGCAATGGAAAGGGCGGGCACATTGCCTGCCCTTTCTATTTCCGGAGACAGAAGAAAGAGGTATTCCATGAAAATCATTCGCGCTAAGGATTATAACGACATGAGCCGCAAGGCAGCCAACATCATTTCGGCACAGGTTATTCTCAAACCGGATTCCGTACTCGGTCTGGCGACCGGTTCGTCACCGATCGGCATTTACGAGCAGCTGATTAAATGGTATAACAAGGGCGATGTGGATTTCGGCGGCTGCACGACCTTCAATCTGGACGAATATCGCGGCCTGACACCCGATCATGACCAGAGCTATCATTATTTCATGCACAAAAACTTCTTCGACGCGGTGAATGTGCCGGCAGAGCGCATCAATCTGCCGGACGGCGCGCAGCTTGACGCCGAGCGGGAGTGCAAGCGCTACGATGCAGCCATTAAGGCGGCAGGCGGCATTGACCTGCAGCTGCTCGGCATGGGCCTGAACGGACACATCGGTTTCAACGAGCCGGACGATTATTTCTCCAAGGGTACGCACTGTGTAAATCTGACCGAGTCCACCATCGAGGCCAACAAGCGCTTTTTCGCGTCGGCGGATGACGTGCCGCGGCAGGCGTACACCATGGGCGTGCAGACCATCATGCTGGCACGGCGCATCGTGCTGGTGGTTTCCGGTGAAAACAAGGCAGAGACCGTCCGCGAAGCGTTCTTCGGCCCGGTAACGCCTCAGGTTCCGGCATCCATCCTGCAGCTGCACACAGATGTTTCCATCGTAGCGGACGAGGCGGCACTGTCTAAGTGCGGCGATTTGCTCTAAAAAGGAAGAGAAGTTATGGAATTTAGCAATTTGAGGGTATATCAGCCGGACGGCACGTTCAAAACCGGCGGACTGTCCATCTCGGGCGACCGGATTGCATCCGCAGAGGTGAGCGCGGATGCGGTGGATATGGGCGGTCTGTACGCCGTGCCCGGACTGGTCGATCTGCATTTTCACGGCTGCATGGGCCGCGATTTCTGCGACGGCACGCATGAGGCTATCTCCACACTGGCAAAGTATCAGGCACAGATCGGCGTGGCCGCCATCTGTCCGGCGACTATGACCTATCCGGAGGACAAGCTGACACAGATTGCCGAAGCCGCCGCAACCTATCAGGTGGAGAGTAATGACGCGGCGCTTGTGGGCATCAACATGGAAGGCCCGTTCATTTCCGAGGCGAAAAAGGGTGCGCAGAACGGCGCTTATCTGCATGCGCCGGACGCGGCCATGTTCCGCCGGGTGCAGGAAAAAGCCGGCGGTCTGTTCAAGCTGTGCGATCTGGCACCCGAGCTGCCCGGTTCGATGGAGACGATCGACGAGCTGGCAGGCGAGGTGCGTATCTCGATTGCGCACACGACAGCGGATTACGACACCGCCTGCGAAGCCTTCAAGCACGGAGCCCGGCAGGTGACCCACCTGTACAACGCCATGCCGCCGTTTTCTCATCGGGCACCGGGCGTCATCGGTGCGGCCTTTGACAACGATAACGTGGCGGTTGAACTCATCGCGGACGGCGTGCATGTGCATCCGTCGGTCGTTCGCGCGACCTTCCGGCTGTTTGAGAACCGTGTTATCCTGATCTCGGACAGCATGATGGCGACCGGACTCGATGACGGCGAGTATTCGCTCGGCGGACAGGCGGTTACCGTGCGCGGCAACCTTGCCACCCTGCACGACGGCACGATTGCGGGTTCCGCGACCAACCTGATGGACTGCGTGCGCTCGGCTGTTAAAATGGGTGTTCCGCTCGGTCAGGCGATTCGTTCCGCGTCCACCAATCCGGCGTGCGCTATCGGCGTTGAGCACGATTACGGCTCTCTCGAGCCGGGCAAGCTGGCGAATGTGCTCCTGCTGGATGAGGAGCTGAACATTCACACGATTCTGCTGCGCGGCAGAATGCTGGGCTGAACAGCAATTTGATAAAGAAATGAAATGAAAAGAAACCGGCATCGGAAGATGCCGGTTTTGCGTTGTTATGGGGTGCATGGTGCGGAAAACTGGAATTTGACTTAATATCCATGGTCAACATGCTGCCACTTTCCGCCATCTGTTCTAACTAAAATCCACTTCCAATCACTGTATGTACTATTTGGATTCAAAGACCCGTCTCCACCAGATGAATCAACATCGAATGAAGATAATAAAACAATGACTTCATCTGCATTGTTTCTGTCTGCCCAATCTTTATGATCTTTCGTGCAGTCATCTCCGGCATAGTAAATTTCTGTGAGAGTGCATCCTTTCCAGTCACTCTTAAACTCCTTTTTTATTGTGTCAATAGCGGCTTTAATATCCTCTTCTGAATAGCTCTCAGATTCAACATTATGAGTTTTTACTTCACTGACATCTCCACCACAAGCACTCAAACCAAATAAAAGCATAATACATAGCATTGTACATACTATTTTCTTCATACAAGACCTCCTTAAATTCCAATTTGATATTTCAGCCAACAGTATGCAGTTGAAAACGCCTTACTTCTTCCTCTTTTTCTTCTTCTGCACGCTGTATCCGAACTTGCCGAGATACTTGCCGAGCGCAAAATACTCGCCGTGGGAGTACATAATCAGGTTTGCATCGTTGATATGAAACCGGTCGTTTTCATCCAGATATTCGTCATCAACCGTCACGCCGACCACCTCGGCGATGAACATGGTATGGCTGCCGAGTGCGCGGCTCTCAGTGACGCGGCAGGCGATGTTGACCGGGCTTTCCGCGATAGCGGGTGCGCTGACATGCTCGACCGGCATGGGCGTCAGACCGGTTTTCGCAAATTTATCCACATCACGGCCGCTGACAACGCCGCAGTAGTCGCAGGCGCGCGCCAGCTTTTCGGTGGTGAGATTGATGACAAATTCACCGGTTTTCTCGATAATATCGTAAGAATACCGTGACGGACGGACCGAGATCGACACCATCGGCGGGTTGGTGCAGATCGTACCGGCCCACGCTACCGTGATGATGTTGGGACGGTGTTCTTCATCGGCAACGCTGACCATCACCGCCGGAACGGGATTGAGCATGTTGCCGGGCTTCCAGCTTTGTTTACCCATGTTTATCTCCTTTATTGTGCGTGGGATAGACGGCACGCAGTTGTTTTGAAAGTCTGATCATGCCAGCGGCTGCACCGTATAGCGGAGCCGTGCGGGCGAGTGCGGATACCGACGGTAAAACGCGCTTACCAGTCGGTCGGCAACCATGCGGCTGTTTTCGTAATTCGCCTGCGGCAGCAGGATGATATACTGCGAAATGCTGCATCGAGCGATCGCATCGCCGCGGCGCAGATTGTTCTGGACAAGCACTTGCAGATTGTTCATTGCGGGGTCCAGACTGCGGCGTGCAAGCATTTCGCCGTCCTTGCCGGAGACCGACAGCAGGCAGATATTCGCTGAATGGCCGTTTCGCGCGATTGAACGGGCTTCGGAACGGTACAGAATCTTGAAAAAGTCATATTCGCATACCATGGCGCCGCCGTGCGGCGCGGGCTCCGCAAGCTGAGAGCAAACCTCGTCCATGGTCAGTGTGCGGTCGTTTACGGTGCGTGTCGCCTGACGATACAGTGTGCGCAGCGTCTCGGACGGCATAACGCCGAAATGCGCAAACAGCTGCTCGCTCATTTCCTCGTAGACCGACATAGCGCCCTTCATATCGCCGGTGCGGAGCAGACCGCGCATGAGGTGCTCATACAGATCCTCCTGATACGGCTCAATATGAATTGCCCGACGGCACAGCGCAACGGCTTCGGCGGTGCGTTCCTGCTTTTCAAGCAGCTCGATCGCACCGGCTGCCGCACGGGTGTACAGGCTGTGATAGTAGGCCACGATTGGAATAGTCCAGATTTCATCGGTCATGCGCGGCAGCGGATCGCCGGCATACAGTGCCAGTGCAGCCTGATATTCCGCCAGACGGACATCGTCATCTCCGGCGGCTTCGGCGGCATGAAAATGCGCCTCAAAATCCGCAATATCGAGGGAAAGCGGCATAGCGTTGTTCCAGAAGTATCGTCCTGCTTTGCGGCGGATGAGCAGGCGGCCAAGTCCCGGCTGCAGCTTGTCCAGCGCGGTGCGAATGCGGTGAAAGATTGATTTGAGCGCATTTCCGGGATCCGCGCTTTTCTCGCTGTTGCTCCAGTATAGATGGATCAGCTCCTCCTGTGCGAACGAGCGGCCGTGGTTATACAGCATATAGGCCAACAGTGACCATACCCGGCGGGAGCGATCGTCGCTGTCGGAAATGGTGCGGTCGCCGTATCGAAGGGTAAACTGCCCGAGCATCTGCACTTGTAATGTAGGTCCGTTCATCTTTGCTCCCCACCTTTGTATGATGTGTTCGCAGATTGACGTGTATGACCGCTTACAAAGTCATACGGCATATATTAGAAATATACCACGAAACCGGCAAAAATGCAAACCGGAGAACAGGAAACAGCGGAGCTCCTGCAGGTGCAGCCGCAGATTTGCGGGAGAACTGCCGTTGAGAAAGAATGCATAAATCAACACGATAGATGAATTGATTTTGCGAAAAATACGAAAATGCAGTATGATTTGCAGTAAAGAGAACGCGCGTTCTTTATTGAATGCTTGATTTCTCTGTCCGGATAGGAGCAGGACAGGGTACCTTCTGAATAGCATGGACAAATGCAGCTTCAGCGATTTGGAGAATCCTTGCAACCGATTGGCAGAAGTGCGGCTATAAGGGCAGCTCAAAAGCGGAAAGGAGATTTTTGAGATTTATCCGCACTAAGAATAACCGTGCGCCGGACGGAGAGGACCGGTACGCTTTCAGATCGACCTGCTTCTTAGCGGAAGACCGGAATAGTATTGAATTCTGTCAAATAAGTTCAGCTTGATATGCAAGGAAGACCGTAATACAATCGTACTGCAAGGAGATGGTTTTATTGCTGCCGGACGCATCTCTGCGCAGTGCGATATGGACGCTCAAGTAAAGGAGTTGATTCAGAGTCGTGTCGCAAAGATATAAGATATTTTATACCTCAGCAGCCGAGCGGGATATTACGGAAAAGCTGATGTACATTATGCAGCAGTATCGGGATACCGCTTTGGCAGAACGGTGGGACAACGCCTTTGCACTTTGATACAGGAGAATTTGACTGTATTTCCGGCTAAGTATCCGCTGTATGATGTAGAGCCGTGGAGTTCTGCGGGAATTCGACAGTATGCTACGCGAAATGACGTGATTTTGTATTCGGTTGATGAAATCCACAGCTAAGTGCACATTCGCAGTGTTTGCACACGCGGTCGAAATTTGGATTTGCATCTGTCGGAGCAGAGCGAAAGCATAGAGTAAAACGAAAAGAGCGGCAAGGCAGCTCCCGATAAGAAAACATCGTGAGGAAAGAGAGAACGGTATAGCTTCGGCTGTACCGTTTTCTCATTTTTCCATTGATGCCGTGACTTTTGACATTTCCAAGGATCCGATACCCTTGTAGTAAATATCGATCTCCTGCATCCGGTTCTTGCCCTTCGGGTCGCTGGCCGCATGGACGATGATTTTCTCCACGAACTCATGGAGGATGCAGGGTGTGAGCTCCGGGATATCCGTGTACCTCTCCACAACGGAGAGAAAACGATCAACATCCGCCGATTTGCTTTTCCCTAGCTCCACTTCTTTCCGAAGGGGACTCGTCAGCACCTTGAGCTCCTGTCCTTCCTTCTCATAGTCCGCAGAGAGCTTCTGAAAGCGTTCATCGGAGAGCTTGCCCGAAATGTTGTCCTCATAGAGCCGCTTGAAGATAGCATCCAACTCTGTGATCCGCTTTTCGGAATCGGCAAGCTGCCGTTTCCGCTTTGCAATATTCCGGTCACGCTGCCGCAGGTCACTGTCCATGACCAGCCTCACAAACTCGTCCTTACTGCGGGAGGCGAAGGAAACGATCTCCCGCGGGAGTCGCTGATGGCTGAGGCGCAGATGTGCCGGAAGGCGTTCTGCCGGGAATAGCGAAAAGAGAACAGCGCAGCTTTGGGGCGAGATGCTCGTCCGCTGCGCTGTTCGATGTTCGCTTATGGGGTCAAGGCAGTGGCTTTACTGCTTGGCCGTATGTCAGCCGATCACTTCTTGCAGCGCCAGAGGAAGGTCACAATCTGCGCTCTGGTGCAATCCGCATTGGGGCTGAATGTCGTGCTGGTGGTTCCCTTGGTGATGTTCTCCTTGACCGCCCACAGTACCGCATCAGCATAGTAGGCGGTGGACTTCACATCGGCAAAGGGATTGGCTGTACCCGCTGCCGGGGACTTCTCGGAACGCCACAGGAACGCGACGATCTGGGCGCGGGAGCAGGTCATGTTCGGGCTGAACGTGGTGTCGCTGGTGCCCATGGTGATGCCGTTTTCTACCGCCCACAGCACAGCATCGTAGTAGTAGCTGCCCACGGGGACGTCGGTAAACGGCATGGTGCGGGTTTCGGGTTTGGGACTGCCAGCGGTGCGCCACAGGAAGGTCACGGCCTGCGCACGGGTGCAGATGCCGTCCGGGGAGAAATGGGTATCATCGGTTCCCTTGGTAATGCCGTTCTCCACTGCCCAATCCACAGCATCCTCATAATAGCTGCCGGTGGCTACATCCACAAACACGCCGGTCTGGGGGTTGCCGTTGGCTTTCATAAAGATGACCTCGATGGCATGGTTTCTGCGGACATTCTCAAAGGTGTAGGACTTCACCGCGCCGATGCTCTTGCCGTCGATCTTGACGTTGGAGACGGCGTAGCCCTTATCCGGGGTGATGGTGAAGGTCTGATCTCTGCCCTCACGGACGCTGACGCTGCCAGAGGGGGAGATAGAGCCGCCAGCCCCGGCAGTTGCCTTGATGGTGTAGTAGCTGTAAGAATGGCCGCTGCCATTATAACGCCAGTGTGCCGTATAGATTCGGTTGCCAGTGCTACCCGTTGGGATGGTGACGGTCATATTGTTCTCGCCGTCAAGCCCCGTGCCGCTCCAGCCGGTGAAGGTATGGCCGGATTTGGTAGGATTCTTGAGGGTGAAAGCCACCGTTTCAATGGTGTAGGTGTCTGGATTGCCCTCCACAGTGCCGCCGGCCAGATCATAGGTAATCGTGTACTGGTTGACTGTCCACTGCGCCGTCAGCGTGGTTACGACCTCCGGAACGCTTTCACCGGGGGCGTACAGGTTTCCGTCGCTGCCAAGCCACATAAAGTAGCTGCTTGTATTTCCGTCCGGGCGGGTCATGCCGTCGGACGCAGGCGCGGTAAACTCGCTG
>OLNU01000140.1_pt1 | contig 75160 bp, 72 predicted proteins | sample 1672241 | NCBI WGS metagenome assembly OLNU01 (sample SAMEA3136663, study PRJEB25190) | human gut metagenome | biome: human gut; feature: human-associated habitat; material: faeces | place: Austria | collected 2013 | reverse complement strand
CACCGTAGATGAAGGGCATCAGGATGCTTGTCAGCGTCGAGATAGCGTCGCCGAATCGCCAACGCGGTGGCGGTCTCCGCGCTCTACGGCGGCCCTGCGATTTTCATTGATTTCGGCACGGCGACGACGTATGGCGTGATCTCCGCCAAATCGGAATTTCTCGGCGGCGCAATCGGCCCCGGCCTGCGGATGATGAACCGCGCGCTTTCGACGGGCACGGCGAAGCTGCCCTCCATCGAGCTGGTGCTCCCGCCGCAGGTCATCGGCAAGACGACCGTTTCCAATATACAGGCGGGCATTTTGTACGGCTATATCGGCTCGGTGGAGAAAATCGTCGAGCATATGAAGCGTGAGCTGGGCGGAAACGATATCCGCGTGATTGCGACGGGCGGCATGGCGCATCTGGTCAAGAGCAATTCCGACGTGATTGACGAAATCAATCCGGATTTGACGCTGACCGGCCTGCGCCTGATCTACGAGAGAAACCTGTAAACATTCATTTGAAGGAAGGACGCACGGAAGCATGGAAAAGATCGTCGTGGGTTTTCTGGGCTGCGGCAACATCGGCTGCGGCGTGTATAAACTGCTGGAAACGTATGGGGCGCAGATCGAAGAAAACGAAGGCGTCGGCTTTGAGGTGCGCAAAATTCTCGTGCGTTCGCTGAACAAGAGCCGTGCGTGGGCGATTCCCTCGGCGCTGCTGACGGATCGCCCGGAGGACGTGCTCGACAACCCGGAAATCGACATGGTGATGGAATTCATGGGCGGCGAGCAGCCGGCGGCTTCCTATATGGTGCGCGCGCTGGAAAACGGCAAATGCGTCATCACCGCCAACAAGATGGCGTTGGCGACGCATTGGACGCAGATCGTCCGCGCCGCGAGGGAGCATGCCGCCGGGCTGTATTACGAGGCGAGCGTGTGCGGCGCGGTGCCGATCATTCGGGCGATCAACGGTTCGCTTCAGGCCAACCGGATCAGCTCGGTGATGGGCATTATCAACGGCACGACGAACTATATCCTGACCCGAATGGCCAACGAAGGCGCGGCCTATGCGGACGTGCTGGCCGACGCGCAGCGGCTGGGGCTGGCCGAGCCGGATCCGACCGCGGACGTGGAGGGCTATGACGCGGCCTACAAGCTGAGCATCCTGTCTACGCTGGCGTTTCACCGCCACGTGCCGGTGGAGAATGTGTACCGGGAGGGAATCACGGGCATTACACCGCTGGACGTGCAATGCGGAAAGGAGTTTGGGCTGACGCTCAAGCTGCTGGCCGTCGCGAAGGAAGAAAACGGCGAGATTCAGGCGCGCGTGCACCCGACGTTTGTGCCGAACAGCCACCCGCTGGCCAACGTGAACGATGCGTTCAACGCTGTGTTCGTCAAGGGGCATGCCTGTGGCGAGATGATGTTCTACGGGCGCGGCGCGGGCGATCTGCCGACGGCCAGCGCGCTGGTGTCGGATTTGATCTGCGCGGCGAAGGCCAAGCGGCACGAACTGCCCGCGGTGAGCGAAGCGCCGTGCAGGATGGCGGAGGACTGGCACTGCGTGCACTTTGTCCGCATGCGGGCGAAGGATGAACCGGGCGTGCTGTCGCTGATTACGGGAGGCTTCGCGGCGGAGGGCGTCAGCATCGCCTCCATGGTGCAGAAGGGCGAGCGGGATGAAGCAGGCTTTGTCCAGCTGATTTTCCTGACGCACCGAGCGGGCGAGCATGCCGTGCGCCGTGCGCTTGCGAAGATGGATCCCGCGCAGGCGAGCGCCGAAAGCGTGATCCGCGTCGAAGAATAAAATCGACAGATAGAAAAATACCGATGACGCTATGCTACTGCATAGCGTTTTTTCTATGGAAAAGTGCGGAAATTTTGAAGAAGACTGTGAAAATATCAATATGTGCAAGGTGCACAAGAACGGTTCGGAAACCGACGCATAAGGAAAAACGAATGAAATGTGCGAATTTGAAAAAGAGGAAAAGAATTGCAGGAAATCGGCGAAATGGACGCATAAAATATGTCGAAAAAGTTCGAAATGGGAGCAAAAAGGAAAAAATGTGAAAGAAATGCGAAAAATCAGGGGAAAACGATTCGCACAAACGAAGGGGTCAATCAGCAGACGATGTGGCGGGAATGACTAAAACCTACAAAAAAGCGGGTTGAAATAAAGGGGATAAATCGACCCGCATCCGAATATTTTTTGTGAACTTATTCGATTGCAAAATACACGCCCGACCCGTATAATGAACTCAGTTGTTGAGGCCGATGAACGAAAGATTCGGCTCAAGCTGGTTGTTGTGTGAGAATGAACAAGGGGGATTTTACTATGGCGAGCTTGAAGCTTAACCACATCTACAAGATTTACTCCGGCAACGTGACCGCTGTTTCCGACTTCTGCCTGGATATCGAGGACAAGGAGTTCATCGTTCTGGTCGGTCCTTCCGGCTGCGGCAAGTCCACGACGCTCCGTATGGTCGCGGGTCTTGAAGAAATTTCGGAAGGCGAACTGTACATCGGCGACCGTCTGGTGAACGACGTGGCGCCGAAGGATCGCGATATCGCGATGGTCTTCCAGAACTACGCGCTCTATCCGCACATGACCGTTTATGACAACATGGCGTTCGGCCTGAAGCTGCGCAAGAAGCCGAAGGACGAGATCGACAAGCTCGTTCGCGAGGCCGCGAAGATTCTGGGCATCGAGCAGCTTCTCAACCGCAAGCCGAAGGCGCTCTCCGGCGGCCAGCGTCAGCGCGTCGCCCTGGGCCGCGCGATCGTCCGCGATCCGAAGGTCTTCCTGATGGACGAACCGCTCTCCAACCTGGACGCGAAGCTCCGCGTGCAGATGCGTACCGAGATCACCAAGCTGCATCAGCGCCTGCAGACGACTTTCATCTATGTTACCCATGACCAGACCGAGGCCATGACCATGGGCACCCGCATCGTCGTTATGAAGGACGGCTTCATCCAGCAGGTCGATACCCCGCAGAACCTGTACGATTACCCGGCCAACCTGTTCGTTGGCTCCTTCATCGGCAGCCCGCAGATGAACTTCTTCGACGCGAAGCTCGTCAAGCGCACGGACGGCGTGTGGGCCGAGTTCGGCAGCAACGCCATCAAGGTGCCGGATGCGAAGGTTCGCAAGCTGGTGGACGAGTCCTACATCGGCAAGGAAGTTGTCATGGGCATCCGTCCGGAGAACATCCACGATGAAGAGCGCTTCCTGTCCGCCGCGGACAACAACCTCGTCGAGGCGAAGGTTGAGGTCGTCGAGCTGATGGGCTCCGAGACCTATCTCTACCTGAAGGTGGACGGCAAGGAGAGCAACGTCGTTGCCCGCGTCGATCCGCGCAGCACATCCCGCACCGGCGATACCGTGAAGGTCGCTTTCGAGACGAACCGCCTGCATTTCTTCGACAAGGATACCGAGCTGAGCATCCTGAACCGCTAATTCATGGATTATACAACGCCTGCATCGTTTCGATGCGGGCGTTTTTTGTATGTTTTCCATAAAAACACGGTATATTTTGCCAAATTAGGGGAGATATTTTTTCTTAGATATAGATTTTTGCCCGGTTATACGCTATAATGAACTATATTTGTTTTAGCCATTTTGCGCGCTGATGAGAGGAGAAAAGAAGTATGATTCCTGAGAAGCGTTTTTTAAATCAGATTCAGCAGGTTTTGGCCCGCCTGATGCAGCCGCTCTGGCTGCTGGATACGGAGGGCACCGTGCTTCTGCCGGAAGAGAACCGCAGCAAGATCAACCTTCCGGAGTTCATGGAGCCGGGCATGCCGGTGGCTTTTGAGGGCAAAACCTTCCTGATGATCGGCATCACGCCGGAGCTGATCCTCTGCGCGGATGCGCAGGGTGCGGCGACGCATGACTGCATCGTGCTTGCGGGCGCGATGGTGCAGTCCATGGGTCGCGGCGAGGCGCCGATCCAGAGCCGCTATGACGTGTATCGCCGCGTGCTGCGCGAGGAGCTGGCCGGTTCTGAGCTGGAAGCGCTGGCGCACGAGCACCAGATCGAGATGAACCGTGAGCGCTGTGTGCTCACCTTCCAGATTCTCCAGACGGAGACGGAAACCGCGTTCAACATGCTCGAAGAGCTTGTGCCGCGCGCGGGCGGCGATCTGCTGGTGGAAATGGATCGCCACACCGTCGTGTTCCTCAAGAGCATGGAGAACGTCGAATCCTTCGACGAGCTGTTCCAGCTGGCCGAGGCCATCGAGCAGACGCTGCTCGACGAGGCGGGCAAGAGCTGCGTCGTGGGCATCGGCGAGCCGAAGAAGACCTTCCCGGAGATCGGCGAGAGCTATCGCGAATCCCGCCGCGCCGTCGAAGTGGGTCGAATCTTCCTGACCGAGCAGCACATTTATGTGTACCGCAGCCTCGTGCTGGAGCGCTTCCTGATGGATATTCCGCGCGAAATGGGCACGCGCTATCACGGCATTCTGTTTAACCGCAAGACCGCGCGCCTGTTCAACGACGAAATGCTGCACACCATTGAGATGTTCTTCGCGAAGGATCTCAACCTGTCCGATACCGCGCGTCAGCTCTATATCCACCGCAACACGCTGGTGTATCGCCTCGACAAGGTGCAGCGCCAGACCGGTTTGGATCTGCGCAAGTTTGACGACGCTGTGACCTTCAAGATGATGATGCTTCTGGGCAAGAGCGGCAAGGATAAGCCGCGTCCCGTGTATTAAACTGTCCTTGGCCTCGGCTATTCCGCAGGCTGCGCCGGCCAGAAATGGCCGGCTCTTTTTGAATCGAAAGGAATTGTGAACGCGATGAAACGGAAAATTGTCCCCATGATGATCGTCGGCGCGATGCTGACGTCCGCCGTGCCCGCGCAGGCGGCTACGCTTCCGATGTTCAAGCAGAGCGAGACCGTCACCATCAGCAGGGAGGAATACGAAAACTATCAGCGGTATCAGAAGCTGGAAGCGCTGTTTCAGATTGTGGAAGCCTACTATTACGAAGACGTTGACGAGGACGCGATGCTGGAAAGCGCCGCCGCCGGGCTGATGGCCGGCATCGGCGACATATACAGCGTCTATTACACGAAAGAGGAAATGGAAAAGTTCAACGAGGAAACCGAGGGCGTGTACGCCGGGATCGGCTGCCAGCTTCTCGCCGATCCCTCGGATTTGTTGATTACGGTGACGCGCGTGTTCAAGGGCAGCCCGGCCGAAAAGGCGGGTATTCGCGCGGGCGATAAGATCGTCTACGTCAACGACGTGTATTATTCCGCCTATGAGATGCAGGAGGCCGTCAGCATCATGCGCGGAACGCCGGGCGAAAGCGTCAAGGTGACGGTGATGCGCGGTCTGGACACCCTCGATTTCGACGTGGTGCGCGAAAACGTCAACATCAACTATGTTGAATACGAAATTCTGGAGGGCAACATCGGCTATGTGATGGTGTTCGACTTCCTGGGCGACGCTTACGAAGGCTTCGCCGAGGCGATTGACACGTTCAGGGCGGCTAACGTTTCCGGCATGATTATCGACCTGCGCAACAACGGCGGCGGGCTGGTCGATACCTGCGTGAAAATGGCGGATCTGATCCTGCCGGAGGGCGTTGTCGTATCCATGAAGGACAAGGACGGCAATGTGACCGAGGAGAAGATCGACGACGAATATTATGACGTGCCGATGGCCGTGCTGGTCAACGGCTACAGCGCCAGCGCGTCGGAGATCCTCGCGGGCGCGATTCGCGATAACCACGCGGGGCTGCTCGTGGGCACCAAGACCTTCGGCAAGGGCGTTGTGCAAAGCTCTCTGGAATTTGCCGACGGAAGCGGCATGAAGGTCACGACCGCGCGGTATTACACGCCCAGCGGCGAGTGCATCCATGAAATCGGCATTGAGCCGGACGTGGAGGTGGAGCTGGACGAGGACGCGGTGACGCGCTACGGCATCAACAACCTGCCGCATGACCACGACGCGCAGCTCCAAAAGGCGATTGAGCTGCTCGGCGGCACGCCGGTGTTGACGACGGCCACGCCGGATGAAGCGGACGCGGCGGAGGAAAAGTAACATGCTGCATATCGGCTGTCATCTGTCCTGTGCCAAGGGCTATCTGGCGATGGGCGAACAGGCGCTCGCCCTCGGCGCGGACACGTTTCAGTTCTTTACGCGCAATCCGCGCGGCGGCAGCGTCAAGCCGTTTGATCGGCAGGATGCGGACGCGCTGAACAACTTCCTTGCGGCGCATCGGTTCGCGCCGATTCTCGCGCATGCGCCGTATACGCTCAACGCCTGCGCGGCGGATGCGTCCATTCGCGAATTTGCCGTGCGCACCATGCGGGAGGATTTGGAGCGCCTCGCGCATATCCCCAGCGCGATGCTTAACTTTCATCCGGGCAGCCATGTCAGGCAGGGCGTGGAGATCGGCGTTCGCTACATCGCGGACATGCTGGATGCGGTCATGGCGGAGGAGCCGGCCACGCCGATTCTGCTGGAAACCATGGCGGGCAAGGGAAGCGAGGTCGGGCGCAGCTTTGAGGAACTGCGCCAAATCGTGGACACAGCACGCGACGGAGATCGGATTGGCGTGTGTCTGGATACCTGCCATGTGTACGACGCGGGCTATGACGTGGTTGGGCGGCTTGACGATGTGCTCGGCGAGTTTGATCGCGTGCTCGGCCTGTCGCGGCTTCGAGCGATTCATTTGAACGACAGCAAGAACCCGATGGGCAGCCGAAAGGATCGCCATGAGCAGATCGGAAAGGGCAGTCTGGGGCTGGACGCAATCGCGGCAATCATCAACCATCCGGCGCTGCGAAACCTGCCGTTCTACCTGGAAACGCCGAACGAGCCAGAGGGGTACGCGCGGGAAATCGCGCTGCTGCGGGGGCTTTACAAAGGAGAATGAACATGCAGACGGTTGGAATCGTTGGCCTGGGAGCGCTGGGCGTGCTGTTCGGTCGGCGGCTGCTTGAAAACGGCGCGGATGTGCGCGTGATTGCAGACGAAACGCGCGCGGAAAGATATCAAAAGCAGGGCGTTATCTGCAACGGCACGCCCGTGAACTTTCGATACGAAACGCCGAAGACGGCAAAGCCCGTCGATCTGATGATCTTTGCAACCAAAGAGAGCGGTTTGCGCGGCGCGATGGAGACCGCATCCGGATTTATCGGAGAAAACACGCTGATGCTCTCCGTGCTCAACGGCGTGAGCAGCGAGGAGACGATTGCCGCGCGCTTTGGCGAACGGAACGTGATTTACTGCACGGCGCAGGGCATGGACGCTGTGAAGGTTGGCAACGCGCTGACCTACGCGCACGCGGGCATGATTGTGCTGGGCGAAAAGCAGCCGGGCGGGATTTCGCCGCGGGTGCAGCAGATCGCCGATTTCCTGAGTACGCACGGCGTGACGGCGCAGCCGGTCGGCGACATGGTGCGCCGCCAGTGGGGCAAGCTGATGCTCAACGTCGGCATTAACCAGACGGTGATGGTCTTTGAAGGCGATTATGGCACGGTTCAGAAGCCGGGCAAGCCGCGCGAGATCATGCTGGCCGCCATGCGCGAGGTGCAGAAGCTTGCGGCGCTGGAGGGCTATCCCATCAGCGACGCGGAGTTTGACGATTGGATGAATCTGGCGGATTCGCTGTCGCCTGCGGGCAAGCCGAGTATGCGGCAGGACGGCGAAGCGCACAGAAAGAGCGAGGTCGAGTTATTCGCGGGCACAATCATCCGCCGTGCAGAGAAATTCGGGTTGGATGTGCCGGTGAACCGCTGGCTCTACGATACGGTGAAGCAGATGGAAGCGGGATATTAAAAGAAAAGCGGCGAGCTCGAAAAGGCTCGCCGTTTTTGTGTAAATTTTCGCAACTAGGAAGAAAATGTCAATGTGATTCGTCTATTTCCTGACCGTGTTCTTCGAACTGAAGCAAATCGCAGGCAATCGGGGCGTAAAACAGCCGCTTGATTTCCGTAAGATCGCGCGTCTGCGGCAGAATCCACATCAGCTTGGTGACGACGGCCTCAACGGTCATCGTGTACGCCTGCAAAATGCCGGGCTGGGCTGCTGCCCGCGCGCCGACCTGATAGACGGCCAGATCGCTGCCCTCGTGCGGCACCTGCGTTGTGATGACGATCGGCTTGCCCGCGCTGCTCCACGCGGCGGCGGCGGAAAGGAAATCGGCCTGCTCGTAGCATGGGAGACCGCCCACGCCGAAGCTCTCGATCACCAGCGCGTCAAACCGGCTGGCCAGCAGGCGCAGAACCTCCGGGTTCATGCCGGGGATGAGGCGGAGCACGAAGACGCTTGCGTCCAGCCTGCCGTAAAAGGCGGGCGGCGTCTGCGGCCGGGGCTGACGGATGTAGTGCAGGATGCGCCCGTCGCGAATGAGCGCGACGTCCGGGTAATCAATGCTGGAAAATGCGTTCATCGACTTGGTGCGCGTCTTGCGAGCGCGCGTGCCGAGAATCACCCGCCCGTCAAAGACGATGTAAACCCCGGCGAGGTTATCATCCTGCGCGGCGACGAACGCATCGTACAGGTTGCGCCGCGCGTCCGTATCCTGCACGTAGATGGATTTCTGCGCGCCGGTGAGCACGATCGGCTTGCCGCTTTGCTGCACCAGATAGGACAGCGCACAGGCGGTATACGCCATCGTATCCGTGCCGTGGGCGATCACAAAACCGTCGTATTGATCATAATGCGCGCGCAGACAGTCGGCCAGCGCGAGCCAGCAGTCCGGCGACATGTTGGTGGAATCAATGTTCATGGGCTGCACCGCGTCGATGCGGCAGAGCGAACCGAGCGCGGGCACACAGCGCAGAATATCATCCGCCAAAAGCTGCGGCGCAAGCCCGTTTTCCGTCGGACGGCTGGCGATGGTGCCGCCGGTTGCGATCAGCAGAATATGCTTCATAAAAGACACTCCCTGTGAGGTGGTAAAAGAAATTATAGCACAGGCGGCAAAAAAAGAAAAGCGGTTTGACGAACGGCGGGCTTCATGCTATAATATGGCGCGAATCCCGTGGAGGGGCAAGGAGGATAACATGAAAAAGATTTTGATGTGGCTGACGGTGCTGGCTTTGATGCTCACCGGCGCGGCTTTTGCGGATCAGGAAAATGCGCCGGTGATGCTTGTGAAGCTGCCGGAGGACGCGCAGATGGTGGAGAACGTCGCCTTTGACGACGGCGATTTTATTCAGACCTATCAGCTCAGCGGCGGCGCGTATGTGCAGCTTCTGCGCTATGCGCAGGGGGACGTGACGCTCGATGGAATTGTCGCGGGCGATTGGCCGGGCGCGACGGATATTCAGTCCATGGCGCTTGAGACGGTCGGCGGCTACGCGGCGAAGGGGCTGATGCTCAGCGTCGAGCCGGAGGACGAGGAGGCCGTGCGCGTGGCGCTGGTGCTCGTGTCGGCGGATCGCTGCGCGCTGGTGTATCAGGCGGTGTATCCGCAGCGGCTGGGCGACGATCAAATCGACGACGCGGTGCAGCGCATGGTCGATTCGATGGATGTGCTCGGCGGTTCCGCCGCTAAGGACGTCGGCTGAAGACGCAGGCTGCTTGGCCGCTTCTTTCCGCAAAAGGAAGGGAGCGGCTTTTTTGATGCGGAAAAACGCCGCCGCCGGGCAGGCGCGCGGATTTAGGGATGGCAACCCTATACGTTTTATGGTATAATTGCTCTATAACGTGCAGGAGTGGAGGAAAAGCTATGTGCCGCGTCAGTGTGGTCGTGCCGGTCTATCAGGTGGAGGCGTATCTGCCGGGGTGCCTTGACAGCATCCTTGCGCAGACTTTCGAGAATTTTGAGCTGATTTTGGTGGATGACGGCACGAAGGACGACTGCCCGCGAATCATGGCGGAATACGCCGCGAAGGACGCGCGCATCCGTCAGGTGCACAAGGCGAACGGCGGCCTTTCCTCGGCGCGAAACGCGGGGCTGGACATCGCGCGGGGCGAGTATATCGCGTTTGTCGATTCGGACGACACGGTTGAACCGACGATGCTGGCGGACGCGGTGGCCGCGGCGGAGCGGTCGGGCGCGCAACTGGTGATTTACAATTATCGCCTTGTGACGAAGGATGGACCGCAGGGCGCGTATCTGCCCATGCGGGATGAAACCATTGATCTGGATCAATTCGGGCTGGCCCATTATTTTTATCGCTACTGGATGCCGTATGTGCACGGGCAGGAGGCGTGGTGCCGCCTGTATCGGCGCGACGTCATCGAGCGGCATCACCTCCGCTATGCGCCGAACGACGAGGTTTTTGCCGAGGATACGCTGTTTTCGGCGATGTATTTGATGCATGTCCATACGCTGGCCGCACTTTCAAAGCCATACGTCAATTATTTGCAGCGCGGCGATTCGCTGATGGGCATGCGCAAGCCGAAGCTCTGCCGGCGGCTCATCTGTCTGAGCATCCGACTGACGGAATATGTGCGCGCATGCGGACGGGAGAAGGAGCTTTCCGACGTGCTGCCCGTGCTCTGCTACGACAAGCTGATCTGCAAGGGGATTCGGCTTGACCCGAGCATGGCGGACATTGAAGATGCGATGCGGGAGACAGGGCGGAACGAGACGCTGCGCGCGCTGCTGCATGCGCTGATGGGCGTGCGTCCGCTGGCGATGTATACGCTGAAAACGGGCAAGGGCATCCGCACGCAGGTTCGCGCGCGTGTGTTTGCGGCCAGATGGCTGCGCGGCGATGTGCGCGGCGCGGCGGCGCTCGTGCAGGGGCGGGAGGAACAGGCGTGAAAATCAGCGTCATTTTGCCGTGCTACAACGCGGGCGCGTATTTGAGCGCCTGCCTGGACAGCCTGCTCGCCCAAAGCATGCGGGATTTTGAAGTGATCTTCGTGGACGACGGCTCGCGGGACGATTCTCTGGCACTGGCGCGCCGCTATGCCGAACGGGACGCGCGCATCCATGTCTTTTCGCAGGAAAATCAGGGGGTCAGCGCGGCGCGCAACCTCGGCCTTGCGCATGCGCGGGGCGAGTGGATCACGTTTGTGGATGGCGACGATCTGCTGCCGCCGGATGCGTTTGAAACTCTGCTGTCCGGCGCGGCGGAGGACGTGGATATGGTGGTCTGTCCCCATGAAACGTTTGACGAAACCGGGCGGGTGCGGGCTGTCTGGCCGGAAACCCGATGGTATCGCGGGTCGGCCGCGCACAAAAGACGCGCGGCGGCGCTTCGGCTGATCGAGGGCGACAGCGTGCTGAACATCATGTGCGGCAAGCTTATCCGCCGCGAGATGATCGAGCGGGAGCAGATTCGGCTGGTTTCCGGGCTGAAAATGGCGGAGGACGCGCTGTTCAATTTGGAGGCGGCGCTGTGCGCGCGGGAGATCGCGTATGTGCATCGCGTCGCGTATCGCTATCGCATCCACAGCCAATCCGCGACGGGAAGCCGCCGGGGCGGCGAATGGGAGACGCATCGGCCTTGGCTGATCGCCATGCGGGATATGCTCCTGCGGCGCGGCGAGCTGGAGCCGTATTATGCGCCGCTGCTGAACAGCTTCGTCCTTCGGCTGTATAAGGACGGCGGCATCGGCGGCGTTATGCGCGAATTCAACGGGAAGGTGAAGCCCGAACTGGCGCTTGACGGCCTGAACCGCGGCCGCATGACGGGGTATGGGCGCGCAGTGTTGGCGCTTTGCCGGAAGGGCGGCTATCCGGCGGTCTATCCGCTGATTGCCGTCTGCCAGATGATAAAGAGAAAATGCGGCGAGGCGGCGTTTGCTTTGCGCGCGGAAAGGGAGAAGCCGCAATGATATCCATCGTGATGCCGTGCTACAACTGCGAAACATCCCTTGTGCGCACGGCGGAATGTATACAGGCGCAGACCGTGGCGGATTGGGAATTGATCGCGGTTGACGACGGATCGTCGGACGGTACGGGCGCGGCGCTCGATGCGCTTGCGCGGGCGGATGCGCGGATTCGCGTGATTCATCAGGAAAACGGCGGCGTATCGCGCGCGCGAAACGCGGGCATGGCGGCGGCGCGGGGCGAATGGCTGGCCTTTGCGGACGCGGACGACGTTTTGCCGCCGGACGCGCTGGCAACCCTGCTTGCGTTGGATGACGGCGGGGCGGATATCCTCTGCGGCGCGTATACCATCCGCTACACCGACGAGGGCGGGCGCGAGGAGCGGCTTGCCTGCGCGGAAGGGGATCGGCAGACGATTCTGGAAAGCCTCGTCCGGACGGACAGTACGCTCAATTCCATGTGCGCCAAGCTTTACCGGGCGGCGATGGTTCGCGAAAAGGGGCTTTGTGTGCCGCCGGGCGTGAAGGTCGGCGAGGACGTGCTGTTCAATCTGGATGCGTTTTATGCCGCGCGGAGCTGGCGGATGACGCGCCAATCGGTCTATCGCTATGATTTGGGCGGCGATTCCGCCATGACGCGCGCAAAGGGGCAGGTTTACGAGAGCGCCAAACCGATGCTTTGCGGCATTACGCGCTTTATTCGGAAAAACGGCCTGCAAACGGCGCTTTTCCGCGCGCATATCGACATTTATCTCCGGACGCTCCGCAACGACTGCGGCCGCAGGGGGGCGGCGTCCGCGTTTGATCGGGCGGTTGCCGCCTGTGTGACGGAGGGCGTTCGCTTTTCCGAACTGGGCGCGAAACAGAAGGCCTATTATATCGCGCTGCGGGTCTGCCCGCGCACATCTTATTTTCTGCCGTAACGGGAGGGGTTTCTTGTGACCGAGGTTTGCGACATCAGCGTGATTGTGCCGTGTTATAACGCCAATCGCTATTTGAATATCTGTCTGGAAAGTCTCAAGGCGCAGCGCACACCGAACATCGAGATGATTTTTATTGACGATGGTTCGACGGATGCGACCGGGGCGATTCTCGACGCTTTTGCCCGAACGGAAAGCCGCGCCAAGGTGGTGCACGTGCACAACGAAGGCGTTTCGGCGGCGCGGAACCGCGGCATTTCGATGGCGACGGGGCGGTATATCGCGTTCGTGGATGCGGACGACGTGCTGGAGGAGAACGCGCTGTCGATTCTCTATCAGGCCGCGATGCGCACCGGCGCGCAGATCACGTCGGCCAACCATACGCTCTTCGATGTGGAGAGGGGCTGCCGGGTTCCGGTGGAAATCGAGCCGGTCGTGCCGCAGCCCTCGGAGATCGTCCGCGAGATCATCCATATGCACCGCATCTACAACAACCTGTGGAACAAGCTGTATGTCCGCGAGCTGTTTGAGGATGGGCTGAGGCTGGATGAAAACGTGCGCATCGGCGAGGACGCGCTGCTCAATTTGCAGCTATATCTGCGCGCGAAGAACATCGCGCATATTCCGGATCGAACCTATGTCTACCGCGTACACGGCAGTTCCGCCATGGCGAACATGGGGCTTTACAGCGAGGCGCACCAGCCGATGCTCAGGAGCATGAGCGCGATTCTGCTGCGTGAGGGCGTCAAGGAGCTGTATTTCCGCGATTTTCTGCAAAGCTGCGTCTGGGTGGATGAAAAGGAAACCGGCATTTTTGCCTGCATGAAGCGCTTTAACGCGCACATTCGGCCGCTCGTGCTCGACGGTGTGCAGGAGGAGCGGATTCCGCAGTGGGATTTGCGCGTGTACCGCGCGGTGGTCAAGGGCTGGTTTCCGCAGCTATACGTCCTGCTGCGCGTGCGGGAAAAGCTGACGAAAAAGAAATGGGGGATTCGGCGATGAGGGTGCTGCTGTATAACCATTCCGGCTGCGAAAACCGCGGCTGCGAAGCGATTGTGCGCTCGACCTCCGCGCTGCTTGCGCAAAGGGGGGCGAGAACGATTCTCACCTCCGGTCAGGCCGAATCGGATGGCGGGCTGCGCCTGCCGGATGTCGAGCGGGTTGTCGCCGAGCAGATTTCGCCGTACAGCGTCAGCCGCCTCATCAATTCGATTGGCTTTCGGCTGGGCATGCCGCGCGAGCACGAGGTGGCGCGCCAGTATCTGCCGGTGATCCGCGCGGGGCGGGAGGCGGACGTCTGCCTTGCCGTCGGCGGCGACACCTATTGCTATGGGCCGCAGGAGCATATCCGGGTCATCAACGGCAGGCTGCACCGGGCGGGTAAGCCGCTTGTGCTTTGGGGATGTTCGGTGAACCCGGAGCTGATCGGGGGCGAATATCTGGCGGATTTGAAGGCCTACGATATGATTGTCGCGCGCGAATCCATCACGACGCAGGCGATGCGCGACGCGGGGCTGAGCGTGCGGACGTGGTGTGATCCGGCGTTCACCCTGACAGCGGAGGAACTCCCCCTTCCGGACGGCTGGCGGGAAAAACAGACCGTCGGTCTGAACGTGAGTCCGCTGATTCTGGATCACACGAAGGATAAAAATACGGCGCTGAACGCATTCGTCGCGCTGGTTCGCCATATTCTGCGGACGAGCGAGAACGCCGTCGCGCTGATTCCGCATGTCACATGGGCACACGACAACGATGTGGATGCGCTTTCCGCCATCAAGGCGCAGTTTGCGGATGAGCCGCGCGTGTTCCTTTTGCCGGATTGCCTCAATGCGATGCAGTATAAGGGCTATGTGAAGCGGCTCAGCGGGCTGGTCGCGGCGCGGACGCATGTTTCCATCGCGGCCTATTCGACGTTTGTGCCGACGCTGGTGATCGGTTATTCGGTCAAGGCGCGGGGCATTGCGCGGGATTTGTTCGGCGAGGAGGCGGGGCATCTGCTCCCCGCGCAGGAGCTTTCCGGCGAGGCGGAGCTGATTGCGGCGTATGACGCGCTGATGAAGCGCGGGGACGCGGAGCGCGAACAGCTTCAAAGACGGATGCCGTCGTATATGGCGGGGCAGGAGGAGACGCTGGACGCTGTGTTGAATTTGGCGAAAGGAAAATGAGCATGAGGCAGACGGTACGAAAGAACCCGACGGAATGCACGGGCTGTGGCGCGTGCGTGAGCATATGCCCGAAGCAGGCGATCACCATGCAGCCGGACGCGGAGGGATTTCTGTATCCGAAGGTGGACGGGGAAAAGTGCGTTTCCTGCGACTTGTGCGAAAAGCGCTGCCCGGCGGGGCGGGAAATGCCGGAACGCCCCGCGCATCTGTTCGGCGCGCAGGCCAAGGACGAGGCGCTTCGGGGACAGTCATCCTCCGGCGGCGTGTTCACGCTGCTTGCGCGCGAGGTGATTCGGCAGGGCGGCGTGGTGTTCGGCGCGGCGTTTGACGAGGCGCTGCACGTCGAGCACATCGGGGCGTTCGACGAGAGCGAGCTTTCCGGCATGCGCGGCTCCAAATATGTGCAGAGCGACGCGGCGGACGCGATCGGAAACGCAGTTTCGCTGCTGAAAAGGGATATTCCGGTGCTGTTTTCTGGCACGCCCTGCCAGATCAGCGGCCTGATGGCGGCGCTGGGCGGAACAAAGACGGATAAGCTGCTGACGGTGGATTTCGTCTGCCACGGCGTGCCGTCGCCGGGGGTGTTCGCATCCTATCTGGCGGAGCTGGAGAAGGAGCGGGGCAGCCGCGTCCGCGCCTATGCGTTCCGCGATAAGCGCCTTGGCTGGAAGAATTTTTCCGTCGTCGCGACATTTGAAAACGGCGAAACGCACACGGGGACGCAGACAACCGACCCGTATCTGTACGGATTTCTGCAAAATTTATATCTGCGTCCGTCCTGCCACGAATGCGGTCAACTGCGCGGAAAGCGGCATGCGGCGGATATTACGCTGGCCGATCTGTGGGGAGCGGAGACGATCTGCCCTGAACGGGATGACGACACTGGGCTTTCGCTCGTGATGACCCATACGCAGAAGGGACGGCAGGCGCTTGACGCGATTGGGGCGCAGGTAACCCGCTTTGCCGTGCAGAATATGGAGAGCATGACGCGCATGAACCCGAGTCTCGTGCAGCCGTCGAAACCGCACGACAAGCGCGCGGCGTTCTTCAAGCGTTATCGGGCGCATGGCTTTGAAAGCGAACGGGTGATGAAGCTGCTCCGCGGCCCGAGCGCGGCGGAACGGGCGGCAAAGCGCATCGCGCACCTGCCGGCCGGCGCGATGCGGCGAATCAAAAACCTGATTACAAAATAAACCGACCGTCGGTCTGGAACATATCGAGCATAAACGGGCGAAAGACCCGGCACATGCATGAATGATGAATGGATTGTGGATTGTTGTATTGAGGAATGAGTATGACCAAGGAAGAGAAGAACCTGCAAAACGCCATGACTGAAGGCGTTATCTGGAAACAGCTTCTGCTGTTCTTTTTCCCGATTGTGCTGGGCACGTTTTTCCAGCAGCTCTATAACACGGCGGACGCCATTATCGTCGGCAAGTTTGTCGGCAAGGAGGCGCTGGCGGCGGTCGGCGGCACGACGGGCACGCTGATCAATCTGCTGGTCGGCTTTTTCGTCGGCCTGTCTTCCGGCGCGTCGGTCATTATTTCGCAGTTTTTCGGCGCGCGCAGGCCGGACGACGTATCCCGCGCGGTGCACACGACGATGGCGCTGGCGCTGGCCAGCGGCGCGGCGCTGACCGTGCTCGGCATTTGGTCGAGCAGAGCCGTGCTGGTGATGATGGGCACGCCGGAGGATGTGCTGGGGCACGCGGTGACCTACATCAACATCTATTTTCTGGGCATGATTCCGTCGCTGATTTACAACATCGGCTCGGGCATCCTGCGCGCCGTCGGCGATTCCAGACGGCCGCTGTTCTTCCTGATCAGCGCGACCATGACGAACATCGTGCTGGACGTCGTGTTGGTCATCGGCCTCAATATGGGCGTTGCGGGCGCGGCGGCGGCGACGGTGCTCAGTCAGGTGGTCAGCGCCGTGCTGGTGATGATGACGCTGTGCCGCTCGCCGCAGGTCTACCGCGTGCAGCTCAAAAAAATTCGCTTTTACGGCGATATGCTCGTGCGCATTGTCCGCATCGGCCTGCCCGCCGGTCTGCAATCCGTCATGTATTCGCTCTCCAACATCATCATTCAGGCGAGCGTCAACGGCTTCGGCACGGACGTCATGGCGGCGTACACCGCTTACGGCAAGGTGGATGGCATGTATTGGATGGTCATCAATGCGTTCGGCGTTGCCATCACAACCTTTGTCGGCCAGAATTTCGGCGCGCGGCTCTATGACCGCATGAAGAAGAGCATCAACGTCTGCCTGGGCATTGCCGCGGCGGTGACGCTCCTGCTCAGCGGGGTGCTGATGGTCGTTGCCGAACCCCTGCTCGGCCTATTCAGCGACGACGCTCAGGTTCTTGAAATCGGCCTGTCCATCGTGCGGCTGATTGTGCCGACGTATATCACCTACATCTTCATCGAAATCCTTTCCGGCGCGATGCGCGGCGCGGGCGATTCGCTGATTCCGACGATTATGACGCTCACGGGCGTCTGCCTGCTGCGCGTGTTCTGGGTGACGGTGGTTGTTTCGGCGCACCATGAACTGAACGTGCTGCTGTTGAGCTATCCGATTACGTGGATCGTGACCTCGGGCATGTTCATGGTCTATTATCTGCGCGGCAGATGGCTCAAGCGCTGCATCGCCTTGCAGAACGCGGAAAATTAAACGAATTAAATCCCAATGGGATAGATGCCTCTTGACGCGATGTGTCAAAAGATGCGGAGGCTGGGTTACAATAAAAACACGGGTATTTTGTGTTCGTCAGACTGTAGACAAAAAGCTATTCTCCCCCCGAAGGGGGGAAAAATAGCCCTTTCCGCAAATGAAAGAATAGCTGAATTTCTTGATTTTGCTATTCAAGCCAAGTTTGCTTATGTCAACAAGCTGACGGGCATTTTGTGCCCGTCATACCAAAGCAAAGCGAGGCATGGCTGATGGACGAACGCAGGCGCGTGATTCTGCTTCCGGTTCGCCGTCGGCTGGCTGTGCTCGCCTGCGCCTATTTGGCGGGCGTTTACTTGACGCAGGTTGCGGCGTTCCCCGCGGTTTGGATTGGGTTTCTGTGCGCTTTTTCGGCGGTTCTCGGTCTTTTTCGGCTGAGACGGCGGAAAAGCGCGCTTTTTTGTGTCGCACTGGCGCTTTTCCTGCTCGGCAACGGCGTGACGGCCTCGGTGCTGGCTGTTCGCGATGCGCCGAGCGGGTCGAAAGCCGAGATTATCGGCGAGATCGACGCGATTGAGCGGGAGAACCGCGTCTGGCTGAAGAACGCGACGTGCGACGGCGAAACGCGCTCGCGGCGCGTGTTGGTTACGCTGATGGCGCAGAAGGACGAGACCGCGCCCGCCGTTCAAATCGGCCAGCGGGTGAAGGGGACGGGCAGGCTGTTTGCGCCGAGCGAGCCGCGCAATCCCGGTGGGGTCAACGGGCGGATTCGCGCGCTGGCGCGGGATTACGAGCTTTCCGGCTATCTTCTGCCCGGATGGACGGCGGAGGGCGGCGGCCAATTTTCCCTCCGCGAGCTGTTTCGGTGCGCACAAAAGAAACTGATGCGGCATGCCGAAGCGGTGTTCGGCCGGCAAGCGCCGCTCTTTCAGGCGGTGCTGCTCGGCAGCCGGGAAAATCTGGACGATGATTTGGTGACGGCGATGCGACTGACCGGCATTGTGCACCTGCTGACGGTCTCCGGCATGCATCTATCCCTGATTGCCCTGATGCTCGAAAGGCTGCTGAGGCGCTTGCCGTGCGGCCGGTGGACGCGCTTTGCCGCGCAGACGGTCATTCTGCTTTTCTACACGGGCGTGACGGGTGCGGCGGCCGGAACGGTTCGCGCGCTGATGATGGCGACGCTTCGCAGTCTGGCCGGATGCAGGGGCAGACGGTATGAGCCGCTGACTGCGCTGGCCGTCGCCGCGTGGAGCATGGCGCTGATTCGGCCGGCATGGCCGCTGGATGCGTCGTTCCAATTCTCGTTTTTTGTTCTGCTGGGCATTTTGCTGCTCAGCGGCGCGTGCTTGTCGGCGATGAATCGGTTTATGCCTTGGATGCGCCGTTATCCGCAGGCGGCGGAAGCGCTGGCGGTCAGTTTCAGTGCGCAGGCGGCGGCACTGCCGATACAGCTCCTCTTTTACGGCTATGTGCCGCTGCTGGCGTTGGCGGTGAACAGCTTTGCCGGCGGGCTGATGTCGCTGCTGATGCTGGGCGGGATTTTCTGCATGGCGGTCGGCGCGGGCCTGCCGACTGTCGGACGATGGCTGGGCGCGGCGGTCGGAGCGGTTTCGGGTGCGGCGCAGCGCCTGATTCTGGGCGTCGCCGGGCTGGAAATCAAAATCTGCCGCCTGCCCGCGCCGTATGGCTGGGCGCTGCCGGTGGCGATTGCCGCAATGATGCTGTGCAGCCGCCGTATTCGGTTTGGCCGCGGCAGAAGGAGGGCGCTCGCGGCGACGCTCTGTGTCCTTCTGATCGGCTATCTGCCCCGCTTTGCGCCCGATGCGCGCTATGTTCAGCTTGACGTGGGGCAGGGCGACGCGGCGGTTCTCCGTCACGGGCGGCAGGCGACGCTGGTGGACGTCGGGCCGGCGGGCTGCTACGATGTGCTGCGCTATCTGCGCCACGAGGGGCTGTACGTCGATGCGCTGATTCTGTCCCATCTGGATGAGGATCACGCCGGGGCGCTCGGCGCGCTGCTGGCTTCCGAAATCGAGATCGGGCGGATCGTCATGCCGTCGGGCGTATCGGAATCCGACGCATCTCCGGCGGTGCGGGAGGCGCTCGAGCTGGCAAACGAAAGGGGCGTTTCAATCGAAACGGCGTCCGCCGGGTCGAAAATCGTTTCGGGCGGCTTTGCGTTTGACGTGCTCTCGCCACAGGAGGGGATGGAGGGCGACAACGAGCGTTCGCTGGTGCTGTATACGCAGTCCGTGGGCGCGCGGATTTTGACGACGGGCGACCTGCCCGCAAAGAGCGAAATGGAATCGCCGCCGGATTGCGACATCCTCAAGGTTGCGCACCATGGCAGCAAATACGCGACCAGCGATGAATTTTTGCGGCAGACGACGCCGAAAATCGCGCTCATCAGCGTCGGCGCAAACAACCGATACGGCCACCCGACGGCGCGCGTGCTCGAGGCGCTGGATGCGGTCGGCGCTTCGGTTTACAGAACGGACGAAAGCGGCTGCATCACCCTGTGGCTCTCGGAAGGGCGGATCACGGCGCAAACTTATCGCCGCGCGCCATCATCAAACCCGCTTCCCGCCGCATATACTCCCTGACAGAGGACAAGCGAGGGGGAAGGGCTTTTGAAGCGCAGACAGGCTGGCCATTCAAAGGAAAAGGGCGCGCAGCTCATGCGCCTGCGCACAGCCGATATCTACGGCGGCATGATTCCGTCGCGCCTTCGGGAGGATGAAACGCTGCCGGCGCTGGCGCAGTCCATCGCCCGTCACGGTCTGCTCCAACCCATCGTGGTGCAGGAAAATCCGGCGAACGGCCGCTACATGCTGGTGTGCGGCGCGCGGCGGCTGGCGGCCTGCCGGATGCTGGGGCTTGAGGAAATCGACGCGGTGAATATTCCGGGGGACAAGCCTGAGGCTGTCGCCTGTTTTCTGGAGGAGCATTTCACGCGGAAGGGCGTTTCGTTTTTGGAAGAGGCGCGGCTTTTGAGCGGGGACGGCGTCGCGCAAAAGTGCTGCATGCCCGAAGGGGAGATGCGGCGGCGGCTTTCGATGCTCGAACTGGACGCGCAGACGCAGGCTGCCATCGAGCGCGGCGGCCTTTCCATGGAGCAGGCCGAATGGCTCAAGGGCGTGCAGCCCGAGGCGAGGCGGCTGGAGGCGGCGGAGATCATCGCCCAGCGCGGGCTGACGACCGAGCAGGCGCGGCGGCTGCTTGACCGGCCGGAGGAGACGCAGGCATGCGGAAAAAGGCGCGCCGTGCGCCGCGCGGCGGAGGAAGCGCAGCGGCTGAGCGACGCGCTCAATGCGCAGGGCATCCCCGCGTGCGCCAGCATGCACGCGCAGGGGCAGGGGCTTTGCATACAGATTTTGCTAAAAAATGAACGTCTTTCGTAGAAAAGCAGGAAAAACACCTGTGCAGGTCGAAAAAAGAAAGGAAAAACCATCGGTCAATCAAAACCGGGAAAGGACTACCATGTATACCATTCTGACGGATTCGTGTTCCGATTTGAATGCGGAAGTGGCCGCAAAGTTCGATCATTTCGAGGTGATTCCCCTTTCATATACCATTTCCGGCGAGACGAGCTTCCAGCCGTTTGACGACGCGCAGCGCTGCTCCGCCTTTTACGACCGGCTGCGCGCGGGCGAGACGTGCACAACCTCGCAGGTTTCGCCGGGCGATTTTGTCGAGGCGTTTAAGCCGCATGCCGAAAAGGGCGAGGCGGTGCTCGGACTCATTTTTTCCTCTGCGCTTTCCGGCACGTATGCCTCCGCATGCATGGCGCGGGACATTGTGCACGAGGATTACCCCGACGCGGTGATCGAGCTGGTGGATACGCTGGCGGCCAGCGCGGGCGAGGGCATGGTGGTCTATGACGCGGTTGCGCGCCGCGACGCGGGGATGGCGATTGATGAAAACGCCGCGTATACCCGGGCGCATTTGCAGGAATACGCGCACTGGTTTACGGTGGATGATCTCCACTTCCTCAAGCGCGGCGGCCGTTGCTCGCCGTCCGCGGCTTTCTTCGGCACGATGCTGAAAATCAAGCCCGTGCTGCATGTGGACAACGAGGGGCGGCTGATCGCCAGAAGCAAGGTGCGCGGCCGCATGCAGGCGCTTCGCGCAATCGCGATGAAATTCGGCGAGCTGGAAGCCGATAAGGATCAGATGATTTTCATTAGCCACGGCGACTGCGAGAAGGACGCGATGGTGGTGAAGGAGACGCTGGTGAAGGAATTCGGGTGCGACCCGGAGAGGATCATCCTCAGCGCGGTCGGGCCTGTCATCGGCAGCCATTCCGGCCCCGGAACGGTCGCACTGTTTTTCAGAGGCAAGGATCGCGGATGACGCGGCGGGATTGGATGCGCGAAGCGCTGGCGCTGGCGAAGCAGGCGCAGCTTGCGGGCGAAGTGCCGGTCGGCGCGGTTGTTGTGCACGAAGGGAGCATTGTCGCGCGGGCGAGAAACGAGCGGGAGACGACCGGCGACCCGACGGCACACGCCGAGGTGCTTGCGCTCCGCCGCGCGGCGGCGGCGCTGGGGCGGAGGCGGCTGAAGGGCTGCACGCTGGTGGTGACGCTGGAACCGTGCCCGATGTGCGCCGGCGCGATTACGATGTCCGGCATAGACGAGGTTCTTTTCGGCGCTTACGACCCGCGCTGCGGCTGCGCGGGCAGTTTGTATAATCTGCCGGAGGACGCGGCGTTCGGCCGTGTCATCCCGTGCTCCGGCGGTTTGCTGGAGGCGGAATGCCAAGGCATGCTGGATGCGTTTTTTGATTCAAGACGGGGATAAAACTGCAAGAATAGGGATATGCAGGAGCGCATATCCTTTTTTTGACACTTTATGCAGATGAATCTATCATTTTCCTCGGAAATGACCCTTGACAACCGGCGGGAGATGCATGTATAGTAAACGCATCCGACCAAAGGCCGCCATTCGCGGGGAAAGAGAATCATATGAACAGCAAAAAGCCGTTTTTGACGCTTGAGCAGGCGCGGGAAATCGCCAAGGCATACCCGACGCCTTTCCATATTTATGACGAGGCGGGGATTCGCCGCACCGCGCGCGCCCTGAAGGCGGCGTTCGCGTGGAACCCAGGTTTCAAGGAGTATTTCGCGGTGAAGGCGACGCCGAACCCGTTCATCCTCAAGATTTTGCGCGAGGAAGGATGCGGGGTGGACTGCTCCTCGGAAACGGAGCTGATGCTCAGCGAGGCGTCCGGCTTTGCCGGGCACGAGATCATGTTTTCCTCCAACGAAACGCAGGGGCGCGAGTTCGCGCGCGCCTGTCGTCAGGGCGCGATCATCAATCTGGATGATTTCACGCTGATTGATACGCTGGAACGGGCTTGCGGAATCCCGGAAACGGTCTGCTGCCGCTACAATCCGGGCGGAGAGTTTTCCATCGGCAACCACATTATGAATCAGCCGAAGGACGCGAAATACGGCATGACGCGCGCGCAGCTCACGCAGGCATACCGCGTTCTGATGCAGAAGGGCGCAAAGCGCCTTGGCCTGCATGCGTTCCTCGCCTCCAACACGCTGACCAACGCTTATTATCCGACGCTGGCGAAGATCCTGTTCACCACGGCGGTGGAGCTTCACCGGGAAACCGGCGCGAAAATCGCGTTCATCAATCTCTCCGGCGGCGTGGGGATTCCGTATCGCCCGGAGGAACCCGCCAACGACATCGCCGCCATCGGCGAAGGGGTGCGAAAGGCCTATGAAGAGGTGCTCGTGCCCGCGGGCATGGGCGACGTGGCCATCTTCACCGAGCTGGGGCGCTTTGTGCTCGGGCCGAACGGCGCGCTGGTGACGGCCGCCTGCCACGAGAAGCACACGTATAAGGAATATATCGGCGTGGACGCATGCGCCTGCAATCTGATGCGTCCGGCCATGTACGGCGCGTATCACCACATCACCGTGCTGGGGAAGGAAGACGCGCCCTGCGACCACGTGTACGACGTGGTGGGCAGCTTGTGCGAAAACAACGATAAATTCGCCGTCGATCGCCGCTTGCCGAACATCGAGATGGGCGACCTGCTGTATATCCACGACACGGGGGCGCACGGCTTTTCGATGGGTTACAACTATAACGGCAAACTGCGCAGCGCGGAGCTGCTTCTGCGCGAGGATGGAAGCGTGCAGATGATCCGCCGCGCCGAAACCCCGGCCGATTATTTCGCGACGCTTGATTTCGCGGGGCTGAACATCAAAATTTGAGCATCGGGGACTGAATAAAAGACGAAGCCGCCGCTTTTCTTCAAAAAACGAAGAAAAGCGGCGGCTTTTGAAACGAAGAGACGCTCCGAAACGGGCGCGGCGTCAGGCCAGCCAACCGAGCGCGCGCATGCGGCTTTCAATCGGCGCATGCAGCATTTCGTCCTTAAAATAGACGTATTTCGCGGAAGAGGGGACGAGCTGGCCGTCGCTCCACCTGACCAGACCGACGCCGCGCGCATCCAGACCGTAGGCGGATAAATCCTTCCCCTCCGGCGGGACGATGTGCGACACACGCCCGTGACAGCGATTGCCGAGGAACAGCACAAAGCGCCCCGCGTCCGGATCGAGGGACAGATGGTTGCCCGTGAAGCCGCTCAGGCCGATGGAGCGCGCGCCCATCCAATGCGGCACCTCGCTGAGCCGTTGCAGCGGATGTTTGGAAAAGCAGAGATAGCCCAGATATTGGCGATACGTGCCGTCCCCATGCGAAAAGCCCGTTCGATTCACGCCGATTTCGCAGAGCGTTTCGGGTCGGAGCAATTCGCCGGAGAGCAGCGCCTGCGCAAAGCGAACCATGTCCTTTCGGGTGGAGAACAGCCCGGCGTGGCCGCAGAGGTCGCGCCCGCCGTCGCTGAGAAGCAGGGCTTTCGGATCGTGCGGCGCGCCGCAGGGCACGTCGGTGCGCAGAATCCAATTGTCGCCCTCGATGCGGTGCTCGTAATTGTAGCAGACGCAGCGGGAGCGCAGCGCTTCCGGCACGACGGCGAACGTCTCCTGCATACCGGCGGGCGAGAGAATCCACGTTCGGATGGCTTCGAACAGGCTCATTCCCGTCTTCGCCTCGATAATATACTTGATCGCCATGGCGTTCATGTCGGAATAGACGCGGATGGCGGGCGTGGGGCAGACGCTCATGGCAAACAGACGGCTCAGCCCCGCCTCGCGGGAGGGAGCGGCGTCGATGCGGCTGGGTGTTTGCAGGCTGACGCGGAAGCTGAGCACATCGCCCACCGTCACGTGCCGAAGACTGGCAAAGCGCGGGTCGATCTGCCCGACAAATTCATCCAGCGAGAGGCGGCCGCTCTCCGCGAGCGCCAGCGTGACGACGGCGGTAAACAGCTTGGTCAGCGACGCGAGATCGTAAATCGTGTCGGGCTGGAGCGGACGAACGGCGGGGAGAAAGCCGCTTTCCGTGCGCGTCAGCTCCTGCGCGCGGCCATACTGCGTCCATTCGCTGTGGACAGGCGTGCCGTAGGCGACGGTAACGCCGGTCAGCATACGGCTTTCGTCGCAGAGAAAACGCATGTTGTCCTTGAGACGTTCATCCATGGGGGAACCTCCGAAAAAAGACGCGCCTCGGCAGGAAAAGCGGGACGCATGTTCGAATTTATAGCAGAAAAACAAAAGGGGGAACGGGCATGGAGATGCGGCTGCTCAGCGCCGCGCTGGAGAACGAAATCGAGGCGGCGCAGAGCGAAACCCTTGAATTGATCAAAACGCTCTGCCGGATTCCCGCGCCGAGCCATCGGGAAGAGCGCCGCGCGGCCTTCATCAGGGAATGGCTGGAGGTACGCGGATTTTCCGCCGAAATCGACGACACAAAAAACGTGCGATGCGGCTGGGGCGTGGAGGAAAGCGGAGAAATCGCCGTCGTGATGGCGCATATCGACACGGTGTTCCCTGATTTGGAGCCGATGCCGATGCGCGAGGAAAACGGGCGGCTGTACTGCCCCGGCGTAGGGGACGACACGGCCAACGTCGCGGGCATGCTGATTCTGATGGACAGGATGCGGCGGCTCGGCCTTCGCCCGAATGGCGGAGTGCTGTTCGTCTGCAACAGCTGCGAAGAGGGGCTGGGCAACCTCAAGGGCTGCAAGGCCATTATGCGCGATTTCGCGCCGCGCGTCAAGGCATTTCTTTCGCTGGACGACCAATCGACCCACGTTTGCGCCCGCGCGGTCGGTTCCGCGCGATACCGAATCACGGCGGACACGCGCGGGGGACACAGCTTTGCGGATTTCGGCGCAAGGAGCGCGATTGAGGTGCTCAGCCGCCTGACCTGCGCGCTGTACCGGCAGGCGCTGCCGCGCGCGGCGGGGAGCGTGACGACGTACAACGTGGGCATGATTTCCGGCGGCACGTCGATCAACGCCATCGCGCAGCACGCGGAGATGCTGTATGAATACCGCTCGAACGACGCAAAGAGTCTGGCGGCTATGAAGGAAAAGCTGAACGTCATCCTCCGGGAAAACGCGCTGCCGGACGCGAAGGTGACGGTCGAGCTGCTCGGCGAGCGCCCCTGCGGCACGGCGACCGACCCGGCGGCGCAAAAGGCGCTGGAAACGGCGTGCTGCGCTGCGCTGAGGCGCTATGTCGGCGGGAAAAAGCCCATCAGCGTCGGTTCGACGGATTGCAATATCCCGCTGTCGCTGGGGATTCCGTCGGCGAGCTTCGGCATGTATCGCGGCGGCGGCGCGCACACGCGGGAAGAATGGATCGAGCCATCCTCGCTCTGCGGCGGAATGAAGGCGGCGGCCAGTGTGCTGATGAACTGGTTTAGTTGAAAAAAGCAATGCTCCTCGGCGGCTGCCGGGGAGCATTGCTGCGTTTATTCGACCAGATAGGTGTATCGCACGGTCAGGCGCGGCATGGTGTCATACAGACCGTAGGCCTCGCCGTAGATGCGGTATTTGGTGCCGATTGTCCACGTTGTCTTGGAGCTGTTTTCCAGCATGACCAGCTTTTCAAAGTTGTCCGTTCCGATGTTCATAATGGCCATCTGCGGGGTGGTGCTGACGATGCGGGTGATCGTGCCCGTGCCCATGTAAATCGTGCCCTTGCGCATGGTGATGTAATTCACCAGATCGGTGTACTGCGCATCCAGATCCCACGCGCGGCGGGTGTAGATATCGGCGTTAGGCATGTAATACACGGTATGGGTGATGACGGAATCGGCCTTGCCCTCATACGAGGCGCGAATCACCACGTCGTTGTTGCCCAGACGGGAGAACAGCGGGACGAAGCTGAACCGACCCGTCGCGGGATCGACCTCCAGATTGCGGTGCGGGAAGTCGACGGTGATGGTCGCGCCGGGGAGCGTCGTGCCGCTGATGGAGGGAATATGCATCTGCGCTTTTTCCTCCGCCGTGGCGGCGGCATATTTTTCGGCGGAAATCGGTTCGTAGTTCCATTCGACCAGCACGGTGGCGTCCAGCTCCAGCGGGATCTCCTGCTCGGCGCGGTAGAGCGTGACCTCCATCTTGTTTTCACGGCAGTATTTGCTCTTGACCGAGATGGAAATCGTGTTGTCGCCGACGGGCAGAACCTGCACGTTCTTGGAAACGTTGCCCGTTTCGCGGATCAGCGTGGAGACGTTCGTGCCGTCGATGATAACCGTGGAGCCCTTTTCGACGTTGATCTGCACTTCGTAGATCGAAACGCCGACCTCCGCGCGCACCGTCGCGGGCTTGACGAGCCGAATCGGCGAGAGCGGCACATCGACCGTGTACTCAATCGGGTCGAGCTGGTACTGGTCGCCCTCCTGCGAATAGCGGATGTAGGGGGTGATGGAAATATCCATCGTATCGGTCTCCACCGCCGTTGCGAACGTGGAGGATTCGGTGTCGTACCACATATAATCCGGCACGGTGATGGTGACCTTTCCATCCGCGATGACGTAGGAGGTCTGCATCTCCCGCAGATAGACCGTGGCGTTTTCGCGGCCGTAAATGGTGATGACGTGCGCGGGATGATCGTCCACGGTGGCGGTCGTCAGCTCGACGCGGGTTTCGTTGTCGTTTCGCACCTGCATCCCCTGAGAGAGTACGAAGTGGCGCGCGATCAGCACGCCGCCCACGCCCATCGCGCCGCAGCCGAGCAGCAGAAGCAGGATGGTCAGCAGAACGCGAAGCGGACTCTTTCTGCGTTTTCCGGGGCCGCGCGCGTCCTGCTCCGCATAGGCGGGGCGCGTCTGCACGCGCCGGGGCATGTATTCGTCGTCCGTCAGCGCGCCCTGATCGCCGGGATCGGGCGTGTAGCCGTCGTAATAGATCGGCGCGTGCGGGTCGTCGTCGTCATAAGCCAGCGGGTGCTCGTGTGCGGGGTCGCCGAAATAACCGTATTCATCCTCGGGCGGCGCGTCCTCAGCATCCGGCCGGGTATAGGCGGCCTGCTTCTGCTCCTGCCGACGGCGGATGGCCGCACTGTCCCCGCTGTATCCGGCGGAAAGATCGTCCGCTTCCGGAATGGGACGGACAATCTGCGCCTCCTGAATGGAGCGGCGGATGCTGTCGGCCTGCTGACGCATCTGGCGGATGCGCTTTTTGCCGTCCTCGCGGCGCTTTTTCAGGTCTTCCAGCTCGTCGGTCAACTGGGCGCGGTCAAGCTCCTCCGGGTCGAAGCCGGGTTCCTTTTCCGGCGCGTCCGGCTTGGCCTCGCTCCATTCGTCCTTTTCGTCAAACGTCGTGATTTCAAGCGACGGTTTTTTCTTGTGCAGGGATTCTTCCCACGCGGCGGGGCCTTCCGGGGCATTCGGCAGCGGCGCGCCGCACTGGGTGCATTTGGGCAGATAGGCTGCGTTCCATGCGCCGCACTTGGGGCATTTCATTGATTCAAAACCTCCGAAAATGGGCTAAATAAAAGGGTTAAAAGTCGGTAAACAATATCTAATTCGCGCTCTATGTACAAAAATCCTCTTTTTTCGGCCGAAACGGAAACGAATCCGCCGTGGGGGTTGAAGTGTCGGCGCGTTTGGTGTTATAATAAACGACAAAGAATCTCGGAGGTTTTGCGCTTATGATGGATCATTTCAAGGAGGACATTGTCAGCCCGCGCGCAAAGGCGCTGTCTAACGTCCTTTACGTGCTCTGCTGGGTGTTTATCGTGCTCTTCGGCGGCTATGCGCTGATGATGCTGCAGGTGGTCATGCTGCAATTCAGCGTGACAGCGCTCGTCACGGTGCTGATGGCGGCGGCCTTCGCCGTGCTGCTGTTCTTCCTCAAGGATAACCTCAAGGTGGAATATGAATACACGTTCACCAACGGTTCGCTGGATTTTGCGAAGGTCTTTCGTCAGGCCAAGCGCAAGGAGCTGGGCAGCATGAACGTCAAGAACGTCTCCGCCTGCGGCCATGTGGCCGGGGACAGCTTCCGCCGCTATCTGGCGATGAAGGACGTGGAAAAGAAGAACTGGTTCGCCAACCGCGACGGCAACCTCTTCTACTTCTATTATGTCAAGGAAAGCAAAAAGCACATGATTATCATCGAGCCGAGCGAGGAAATGGTGGAGATGATCCGCCAGTACCTGCCCGCGGGTGTTTATCAGGGCTAAAACGGTCTCCGGCGCGCAAGAGCGGTCGGAGCTTTCTTTCCGAGGGGAGAAACCATGATTTATTTGGATAACAGCGCGACGACGCGCCCGTTTGACGGTGTGATCGACGTGATGGATCGCTGCATGCGCGAGCAGTATTTCAACGCTTCCGCCGCGTATAAGCCCGCAGTCGATGTGGATCGGGCGATGCGCGAATGTCGAAAGACGATTGCCGCGCAGCTTGGTATTCAGGAAAGCGGCGTGATTTTTACCGGCGGCGGCACGGAAAGCGACAACCTCGCGATTCTCGGCACGGCGGCGGCGCTTCGCCAGGGCGCGAATTTCGTTTGCAGCGCCATCGAGCACCCGGCGGTGGCGGAAACCATCCGGCGCGTGGAGCAGATGGGGCACACGGTGCGTGTGCTGCCGATTGATGCGCGCGGCGTGGTCGATCTGGCCGCCTGCGAGACGGTGATCGACGAGCACACGGCGCTGGTGAGCTGCATGCAGGTGAGCAACGAAACAGGCACGATTCAGCCGGTGGAGGCGCTAAACAAGCTGGCGCGCAGGAAAAACCCGAACGTGCGGATTCACGTGGACGGCGTGCAGGGGTTCATGCGTGTGCCGATGCACATGGAGCGCATGGGCGTGGATCTGTACGCGCTGAGCGGGCACAAGATTCACGGGCCGAAAGGAATCGGCGTGCTGGCGGTTCGCCCCGGTGTGCGGCTGATTCCGCAGATCACGGGCGGCGGGCAGGAAAAGGGGCTGCGGTCGGGCACCTATAATTCCCCGGCCATTCTGGGGCTGGGCGAGGCGGTGAAAACCCTTGCCGCGGACGCGGAAGCCGTGAAGCGGATGCGCGGGATGAAGGCGCGTCTCTGGGCGGCGCTTTCGCAGGAGGAAGGCGTCCGCCTCAACGGGCCGATGCCGGAGGATGCGGACAGCGCGCCGCATATCCTGAGCCTGTCCTTTGACGGCGTGCGCGGCGAGGTGATGCGCAACGCGCTGGAAGGCGAGGGCGTGCTGGTTTCCACGGGCTCGGCCTGTGCATCCCACAAGCAGAAGGTCAGCCCGACGCTGCGCGCGATGGGGCTGTCTCAGGCGCAGGCGGACGGAACGGTTCGCGTGAGCCTGGGCGCACTGAACACGATGGACGAAATGGACGAGGCGGCGCGCCACATGCTGGCGCTTTACCGCATGCTTCGCCAATTCAAAAGGAGATAAAACGGTGAGAGAAATCCTGTTGGTTCGCTTCGGCGAGGTGTTTTTGAAGGGGCAGAACCGCCCGTTCTTTATGAAAAAGCTGATGGATCACATCCGTCAGGCCGTGCGCCCGGTGAACGGCCGCGTCTGGATGAGCGAAGGGCGCTTCTACGTATCTGATTTTACGGATATGGACGAGTGCATCCGCCGCGTGACGCACGTGTTCGGCGTTCATTCTGTCAGTCCGGCCATCGAGATGGACAAGGACGATTTCGGGGCGATCTGCGAGCAGGCGGCTAAAATGATGGAGCCGCTTTCCGGCACGTTCAAGGTGCTGGCGCGCCGCTCGGACAAGCGCTATCCGCTCGATTCCCCGGCGATCATGCGCGAGGCGGGCGGCTACATCCTCGAACATGTGCCGCACCTGAGCGTGGACGTCAACCATCCCGATCACACGATGATGATCGAGATCCGCGACCATGCGTATCTGTCCGTCAAGCGCATCCCCGCCGTTGAGGGCATGCCGATGGGCACGAACGGCAAGGTGTGTCTGCTGCTCTCCGGCGGCATTGACAGCCCGGTGGCAGGTTTTATGATCGCCAAGCGCGGCGTTGAGCTCTGCTGCGTGCACTATCATTCCTTCCCGTATACCAGCGAGCGCGCGCGGGAAAAGGTGCTTGAGCTGGCGCGGCTGCTGAGCGAATACTGCGGCAAAATGCGCGTGCATGTCGTGCCGTTTACCGAAATTCAGATGCAGATTCACGCCAAGTGCCCGGAAAATTACACGACGCTCATCATGCGCCGCTATATGATGCGCATCGCCGAGATCATCGCCCGCAAGGACGGCGCGCAGGCGCTGATTACCGGCGAATCCATCGGTCAGGTCGCCAGCCAGACGATGGAGGCGCTCGGCTGCACGGACGCGGTGGTGAATATGCCGGTTTTCCGCCCGGCCATCGGCATGGACAAGAGCGAGATCATCGAGCGCGCGCAGAAGATCGGCACGTTTGAAACATCCTCCCTGCCGTATGAGGATTGCTGCACGGTCTTCACGCCGAAGCACCCGGCGACGCACCCGCGCATCGAACTGATCCAGAAGGCGGAGGACGCGCTGGACAGCGAGGCCTTGATCGCCGCTGCCATCGAGGGCACGGAAGTCATTGAAGTGGGCTAAAACCCGTATACCCGACATAAGATGAACGCAGAGGAACGAAACCTCTGCGTTTTTTGCGTTCAAGGAGGGGTGAGCCGTTGGAGGATGAGCGGCGGGCGCTGGCGGCGCGGATGACGGACAAGGCGGCGAAGCTCCTGCTGGATATGCCGCTCCGGCAGATGCGGCGGCTGGAGGAAATGCGCTTTTATGCCGGGCAAAATGCCTGCTTTGTGTTCGACGGGCGCGGCGAAACGCAAAACGTCTTTTTTTCGCAGCGGGACGTGGACGAGCTGGTGACGGCGCTCTGCGGCCACTCGCGATATGCCTATGAAACCCAGCTGGCGCAGGGATATATTCCGCTGGGGAACGGCTGCCGCGCGGGCGTGTGCGGGCGCGTGACGACGGGCGAAAGCGGGCGGCTTTCGTCGCCGACCTCCGTGTGTATTCGCGTGGCCAGAGACGTTCCGGGGGCGAGCGGCGGCGTTTTGCCGTATATCATGGGCGAAGGCGGGCGGGTCTGCCGCGCACTGCTTCTCGGCCCGCCGGGATGCGGCAAGACGACGGTGCTGCGCGACGCGGCGAAAAAGCTGGCGGCCATGGGGATTCGCGTGGCGGTCTGCGACGAGCGGGAGGAGCTTTTTCCGACGGGCGAGGCGGAACAGGGGATCGACGTGATGCGCGGCGTCGATAAGGCGGCAGCCGTGGAGATGCTTCTGCGCGCGATGGCGCCGCAGGCGGTTCTCTGCGACGAAATCGGGAACGAGCGGGACGCGCAGGCGCTCGAAAACGCCGCCAGATGCGGAGTCGGCCTGCTGGCCAGCGCGCACGCCGGAACATGGACGGACGTTTTGCGCCGGCCGATTCTGAAACGGCTGTATGACGGGGCAACGTTTGAACGGTATCTGCTGCTCGGGCGGCATGGCCGGCTTGCGGCGGCATATGACGCGGAAGGAACGCCGCTTTTCAAGGAGGATGGAACGGATGTGGAACACGGCGGTGATGGCCATGATTTCGCTCAGCACAATCGGGTTTGCGGTGGCGGATGGCGAGACGCGGCGCGTTCGGTGGATTCAGGCGATGCGCCGCTGTATTCTGCGGATGAACGACGTCATTCGCTATGAGCGGCTTCCGCTGGCCGCGCTGCTCGCGCGGATGGATTTGCGCGCGACGCGCGAGCAAAGGGAGCTGACAAGGCTGCTGCATCTGTGCGGGGAGCGAATGGAAAACAGCGCCAACCCGCAGCTCGTCGAGCTTTTCGTGCGCGAGGCGGGCAGAACGCCGAGCTACGGCGTGCTGGCCGAAGCGGACAGGGAGGCGTTTGAACAGGTGCTCGGCGAGCTTGGGCGGACGGGGCTGGAGGAACAGCTTCGGATTCTTTCCGAGGCGGACGGGCGCCTATATCAGCGGGAGGAGAGCCTGCGCCGGGACGCGGCCAGACGCGCGCAGATGATCCGAACGCTGGGCGTGACGGGCGGCGCGGCGGCGTTTCTGATGCTGATCTAGGAGGGTGCGCCATGAACATTGATCTGCTGTTTCAAATTGCGGGCGTCGGAATCCTGATTTTTGCGGTGAATCAGGTGCTGCAAAAGGCGGGGCGGGAGGATATCGCCGTGCTGGCCTCCGTGGCGGGGCTGGTTGTGGTGATGTTTCTGGTCGTTGACTTGGTGGCGCAGCTCCTCAACAACGTCAAAAGCATTTTCGGCTTGTATTAAGGGAGGCACTTTATGGTTCGGCTGATCGGTTTTTGCCTGCTTGCGGCGGTGATGACGATGCTCCTGCGGCAGATGAATCCGGGCATGGCGGCGCTGCTTTGTGTGGCGTTCGGCGCGATGACGCTGCTGATGCTGCTGCCCGCCGTGGGCGAATACGCGGCGCAGATTCGAGATTTTCTATCCGAACTGTCGCTGGAGGCGGTATACGGTCAGACCATGCTCAAGGCGATGGGCATCGTGCTGATGACGCAGTTCGCCGCGCAGGTCTGCCGGGACATGGACGCGCCGTCAATCGCCTGCCGCGCGGAACTTTGCGGGCGGCTGATGCTGCTCGGCGTGGCGCTCCCGATTTTTCTGAAGCTGACGCAGATGGCGGTCGGCGCGCTGCAATGAGACAGCTTGCGGCGCTTTTTCTGCTTGCGCTGCTGCTTCCGGCGGCTGCTGCGGCGGAGAAAACGGAGGAGCGGGTCGCGCAGGGGATTGAAAGCGTGATCGACGGTATGGATTTTGCGGCGGTCGAGGATGTGACGCTGGACGTGCCCGGCTGGCCGGAGCATCGAACCCTTGAGCAGACGGTGCGTGCGCTCGCGGGTGGGGAAGGCTTTTCGGCGGACGATGTACTGACGGCGGCGCTCGGTATATTCATGCGGGAGGTTGGCGCGCTGATTCAGATGATGCTTTCCGTCATGCTGCCGGTGGTGCTGGCCAGTCTGCTGATGCATACGCTTTCGCCGCAGTCGGATTCGCTTTCGGCCATGAGCAGGAGCGCCTGCTTCGTGCTGGTGCTGACGCCGGTGATCGTGACGACGCTCGGCGAGCTTTCCCACACGCGGCAGACCATCGTGACCATGACGCGCCACATGGAACGGCTTCTGCCGATGCTGCTGACCCTGCTGACGGCGCTGGGCGGCAGCGCGTCCTCCGCGTTTCTGCATCCGATGGTTGCGGCGGCTTCGGGCAGCATGGTTTTTCTCGCGCGGGAGGTCATCCTTCGGCTGGTGATGTGCACCTGCGCGGTGACGGCGGTGAACCACCTGTCCGACCGGGCGCACCTGACCCGAATGGCGCAGCTCCTGCGCGGCGCGGTCTGCTGGCTGCTCGGGGTGAGCTTCACGGTGTTCCTCGGGGCGATGTCGCTTCAAGGGGTGACGAGCGCGAGCATCGACGGCGTGGCGATTCGCGCGGCCAAATACGCGGTGGATAACTTTGTGCCGGTCGTCGGCGGCATGTTTTCCGACACGATGGATACGCTGGTGGGCTGTACGCTGATCGTCAAAAACGCGCTGGGCGTGGCGGCGGTGCTTGTGCTGGTTGGCGCGCTGGTCGGCCCGCTTCTGCGCACGCTGGCGGTGGTTTTCATGCTGCGGCTGAGCGCGGCGCTGCTTGAACCGATTGCGGACGGCGATATCGTCTGCGCCATCGGGGATTTTTCAAGGACGGTCGTGCTGTTTTTCATCACCATGCTGTGCGTGGGAACGATGTATTTCCTGCTGATTGTGCAGGTGCTGCTGGTGGGCAACCTGACGGTGCTGCTGCGATGACGGGAGGCGGGGCGGATGATGACCCTGATGGCGCGGCTGTGTACGCTCTGCGCGCTGACGGCGATGATTCAAATGGCGCTGGGCGAAAACGACGCGAAAGGGAGCATGCGGATGATTGGCGGGCTGCTGATGCTGCACCTGACGCTGGAAGGCGCGCGCGACCTATGGGAGGCGCTGTCGCAGGCGGCGAGCATGGAGGCCATTCTGGCGTGCATGATGAAATAGGCGAACGACAGAAGAAAAAACGAAGACAGGATGAAGATGGGGAAAATCAGTGAAATAGAAGGGAGGGCGCGGCGTGGCGGATTGGTTCAGGAGAATCAAGGCGGCGCTCACGCCGCAGGTGCTTCTGCTGCTGCTCCTTGCGTTTTCGATGATCGGCTACTGCGCCCTTCGGGAAGAAGCGGACGGGGCGGACAGGCTTGAAAAACAGGCGTCGGCGGTTTTATCCCGCATGGAGGGAGCGGGGCGCGTGGAGGTGACGATTATGACCCGAAAAGCGCAGACGGGCGGGACGGGGCTGATGAAAGGCGAAACGGGCGGAGAAGTGCCGTGCGGCGCGATGGCCGTGGCGCAGGGCGCGGACGATCCGCTGGTGCGGATGCAGCTTGAACAGGCGCTTTGTGCGCTGCTGGGCTTGCCCAATTCGGCGGTGAGCGTCGTGACGGGAGGAAAATAAATGACGAAAAAAGCGGAAAAGAGCATCAGGAAGACGATCTATCGCCATCCGGTCGGCGCGCTCCGCGTGTTTTGCAGCGTGATGCTGCTGGCGCTGCTGGGCGTTTGCGGCTATGCGGGGTCGGCTCGGACGAAAAACGTGCCATCGGCCGTCAGTCTCCCCGTGATCCGGACGGAGCTGGAGGGCGACGCCATCGGCGGTGGCTCGATTGCGGAGGTTCGGGCGCGGCTCAACCGGCAGCGGGAGGAGGAGCTGGCGCTGCTTGACGGGGTGATTGCCGACGCGGGAGGCGACTCGGCGGCGAAGGAAGCCGCGCTGGCGCAGAAAACGCAGATCGCGGAGCGAATGGAGCGCGAGGCGCAGATGACAGCCGTTCTTGAGGGAATGGGCGCGGAGGGCGCGCTGGCCGTTTGCGGCGCGCAGGGCGTGACGCTGCTGGTGCCGCAGACATTCGGCATGGACGAAAACGCCAGAAATCGGCTCTTAAACGCCGTCGGCGGGTCATCCGGGGCGGAAACGGCGCAACTAAAAATCATTCTGATCAAAAAATAAGCGAATTGGAATTGTGCACGGACGGAAAATCTGCTATACTAGTGAATATCCATAGGGAGGTGTTTTTGAAATGAACGAAAATCAGAACGTCGATATCGACCGCGAGCAGGATAACGGTCAGATCACATACGCCAATGAAGTCATTTCTACCATCGTGAGCGTGGCCACCACGGAAGTGGACGGCATCTCCGCCATTGCGGGCAACAGCGGCCTGCTGGGCAAGGGCAAGCTGCCGCGCGGCGTGCGCGTGGATATGAACGGCGAGGACGTCAGCGTTGACGTCAGCGTGACGGTCGACTACGGCATGCCCATCCAGAAGGTTGGCCGCAGCGCGCAGGAGAACGTGCGCAAGTCCATTGAATCCATGACGGGTCTGCACGTGGAAAAGGTGGATCTGCATGTGGTCGGCGTGAGCTTTGAAAAGGAAAACGAAGAGCTCCAGCAGAGCCAGAAGATCGCGCTGAGCCTCGAAGAGGAAGAAGAACAGCATGCGCTGGAAGAAGGCAAGGCGGCGCAGGAGACGCAGGCGCAGGAGCAGGAGCGCGCCGAGGACGAGCCGACGGACGAACCGGCAGCCGAGGCGGCGGACGAGCCGACCGAGGAAGACGCCGGGCAGGAGGAAGAATCCTCCGAGCAGGCGTAAGGCGAGTGCGTTACGAGAGGCATAAAGGAGGAAACACAGTTTGAAACATCCTGTATGGGATCGGATTTTGATTCTGCTGTGCGCGCTGGTCGCGCTGGGCTGCGCCGCCGGTGTGGTCGCGCTGCTTGTCGGGAAAATCTCCTTTGATATGATCACGGGCTGGATCGCGGCCGTGGACATGAGCAAATTTGTCGTCAAGGCGGCGATGGTCGGCATTGCGGCGCTCTTCGTGCTGCTGTTCCTGCTGCTGTTCGCGATGATTCTGCCGTCCCGAAAGAAGCGCTCGAGTAACTACGCGATTCAGCGCAATGAAAACGGCATGGTTCGCATTTCGCTCAAGGCGCTGGAGACGCTGGTGAACAAGTGCCTCAACCAGCATGCGGAATTGAAGGTTGTCACGTCGTCGCTCTACAGCGACGAGGAGAGCATCCGCGTGGATGTGCACATTTCGCTGCAATCGGATATCAGCATGCCGCTGGCGATTTCCGCGCTGCAAAAGCAGATTAAGAAGTATTTGGAAGCCTGCTCCGGCGTGATGGTGCAGGAGGTGCGCGTCTTTGTGGACAGCACCATTCCGGCGGATGAAAAGACGGAGGCCTCTCCGTATGCCATTCCGACGGCGCTGCTTGGTCTGGACGCCGATCCGCTGCCCGTTGGCAAGCCGGAGAAGCAGGACGAGCCGGAACCCCAGACGGAAGAACAGCAGGGCGCGGAAGCCGAATGCGGCGCGGAGCCTGAAGCCGATGACCCCGAAACGAAGGCCGACGATACGGCGGAAGAAGCGGCGCAGGAAGACGAACAGCAGACGGCAGAGCAGGAGCAGGGTGAACAGGCATGATGGATTTGAAAACGTTTATGAGCCAGATGCTCACGCCGGGTACGGTTCCCTGTACGCTCTTCGGGGCAGCGCTCGGCCTGATTTTTGCGGTGCTCTGCCTGACGGTCGGCGTTGGGCCGGCGCTGCTGATTGCGTTTTTCTGCCTGATCGGCGCGATTATCGGCGGCGTAAAGGATAAAAAGAAATTCGTGGAGAACATTTATCTGTTTTTCCATCACGATGAGAACGGCCGCTACTGAGAAGCGGCGCATATTCAATCAATAAAACGGATCGGAGCAAATGAAGAATGACACGTCCTATAGCGCGTGAAGCTGCGATGCAGCTCGTATTTGAACAACTCTTTGGCGGAGAAGCGACGGCGGAGACCCTCGTTGATCTGATTGATTACAAACCGGGCGAGAAGGACAGCACCTATATCGACACCGTGGTTTCCGGTGTGAAGGAGCATGCCGAGCAGCTCGACGGCGAAATCGCGGCCTGCCTGCGCGGCTGGACGCTCGCGCGCCTGTCCCGCGTGGATTTGGCGATTATGCGCCTTGCCGTGTATGAAATGCAGTACAGCGGCCTGCCGGCGGCGGTGGCGATCAACGAGGCGGTTGAACTGACGCGCAAATACTCCGGGGAGGAATCCTGCCCGTTCGTCAACGGTGTGCTGGGTACCATCAGCAGAAAGCTGGCGGCGCAGGCATGAGAGCTGTTCTGGGCATTGATACAAGCTGCTACACGACGTCCTGCGCGCTGGTGACGCCGGAGGGCGAGATTCTCTCTTCGTCCAGACGGCTGCTCACGGTGGAGGATGGCGCGCGCGGGCTCATGCAGTCGCAGGGTCTGTTTCAGCATGTCAAAAATCTGCCGCAGATGGTTCAAAACGTGATGGCCGACGTATCGGACGCTGAGATTTGCGCCGTGTGCGCAAGCACTCGTCCGCGTCCGGCAGAGGATTCGTATATGCCCGTGTTTCGCGCGGGTGAAAGTCAGGCACGCGCAGCAGCTTCATTACTGCGCGTGCCTTTTTATCCTGCCAGCCATCAGGAAGGCCATGTGCGGGCGGCCATGGTGGACGCCGGTATCGACGAGACGAAGCCGTTTCTGGCGCTGCATCTCTCCGGCGGCACAACGGAAATCCTGCTCAGCGAAGAAGGAAAGCTGACGCTGCTGGGCGGCAGTCTGGATTTGCACGCCGGGCAGCTTGTCGATCGAACCGGCGTGAGGCTGCACATGCCGTTCCCGGCCGGGCCGTCGCTTGAAAAACTGGCGATGGAGGGAAAGGCGCAGGGTTTGATCGGCGTATCCATCAAGGGCGTGAGCTGCAACATGGCGGGCGCGGAAAATAAGGTAATGCGCTGGATCGAAGGCGGCGACATGCCCAAAGCGCAGATCGCCGCCGAGGTGTTCGATTTCCTTTGCAGAAGCATTCTCCGGATGATCGCCGCTGCGGGCGAGCAGACGGGAGCGCGGCAGGCGCTGCTTGCGGGTGGCGTCGCATCCTCGACGCTGCTGAGGGGCATGCTGCTGGAACGCGCGAAAAAGACGCGGCTGGGCTGCAGGCTTTGCTTCGCGAGGCCGGAGCTTTCCGGCGACAACGCGGTGGGCGTCGCGCTGCTGGGCGCGGAAGCCTATCGGGCGGAGCATCGTCTGCACGGATGATATGGACGATGAGAGAAGAAGGAATCCCTGAATTTCGCTGAATCGACAGAGGAGGGATTTTGATGCCCCTGACATGGATTGACGGCCGGGAGGTCGCAAAAAAATGGAAGGAAAACGCCGCGCAGCGCGCGCAGGCGCTGACAGAAAAAGGCGTGACGCCGCACCTCGCGGTGATCGTGGCGGGCGACAACCCGGCCAGCCAGGTTTATGTGCGCAACAAGGAAAACGCCTGCCTGCGCGCGGGGATTCGCTCGACTATCCTGCGCCTGCCGGAGAGCTGCACGCAGGAGGAGCTGGAAAGCGCGGTTGTCGCGCTCAACGCGGATCAAGGCGTACACGGGATTCTGGTGCAGCTTCCGCTGCCGAAGGGGCTGGATGAGGCGCGCGTGCTGGCGCTGATTGATCCCGAAAAGGATGTGGACGGTTTTCACGCGATGAATGCGGGCAAACTGATGAGCGGCCAGCCCGGTTTCGTGCCCTGTACGCCGCTGGGCGTGATGAAGCTGCTGGAGGCTTACAACATTCCGACACGCGGCAGGCATGCGGTGGTGATCGGGCGGAGCAACATCGTGGGCAAGCCGATGGCCATGCTGCTGCTGGCAGCGGATGCGACGGTGACTGTCTGCCACTCCAAGACGGAGAATCTGGCGGATATAACGCGGCAGGCCGATATCCTCGTCGCGGCGGTCGGCAGGGCGAATTTCGTGACCGGCGACATGATAAAGCCCGGCGCGACGGTGATCGACGTGGGCATTAACCGCGTGGACGGGGCGCTGGTGGGCGACGTGAACGCGGAGGAAGCGGCGCAGAAAGCGGCCTACCTCACGCCGGTGCCCGGCGGCGTCGGCCAGATGACGATCGCGATGCTGCTTTCCAACACGCTCGACGCGGCGAAACGCCATGGCCGCTAAGCTCGAACTGACGGTCTCTCAGCTCAACGAATATGTGCGCAGAATGTTTCAAATGGATCCGATGCTGCGCGCCATTGAGCTGAAGGGCGAAATCAGCAATTTGAAATTTCACCAGTCTGGCGCGCTGTTTTTCACGATGAAGGACGAAAACGCCGCGATTTCCTGCGTGATGTACGCCGACGAGGCGGAAAATTTGCAGGCCATGCCGTTTGAAGGCATGCGCGTGACGGCGAGCGGAAGCGTGGCGCTGTACGCGCGGGGCGGGCAATATCAATTCGTCGTGAAGCGGCTGCATGCGCAGGGCGTGGGCGTGCTCTACGAGCGGCTGCAAATGCTCAAGGAGAAGCTGGGGCGCGAGGGGCTGTTTGCGCCGGAAAGAAAGCGCGCCCTGCCGCGCTACCCGGATACTGTCGGCGTGGTTTCCTCGCCGACGGGCGCGGTGATTCACGACATCCTGAATGTGTCGCTGCGGCGCAACCCGAACGCACGCATCCTGCTCTGCCCGGTGCGTGTGCAGGGTGTCGGCGCGGATGAGGAAGTCGCGGCGGGGATTCGGATGCTCGAACGGCTGGAGCACGTCAGCGTCATCATCGTGGCGCGGGGCGGCGGCTCGATGGAGGATTTGTGGACGTTCAACGAGGAAAGCGTCGTTCGCGCGGTGGCGATGTGCAAAAAGCCGGTCGTTTCCGCAGTCGGACATGAAACCGACGTGACGCTTTGCGACTTGGCGGCCGATTTGCGCGTACCGACGCCCTCCGCGGCGGCGGAATGTGTGACGCCGATTTGGGACGATGTGGCGGCCTCGGTGGAGGCGATGCGCGAAAGCCTGAAGGAAAGCGCAGAAGCATGCGTCGAGGCGAGGCGAAACGCGCTGATTCTCGCGCAGACGAAGCTGAACGCCAACCGCCCGGATCTTCGAGTCGCGCGGCAGGCGGAACGGCTGGAGGCGCAAACGCAGACGCTCTTGCGCGCGATGCGGGAGCAGATGCAGAAACGACAGGGCGCGCTGGACGCGCGGCAGGCCGCGCTGGAGCTGCTCAGCCCGTATGCCGCGCTGAAAAGGGGATACGCCATCGTTCAGAAAGAGGGCGGCGCGGTGGCGAAGGCCGCGCTTTTGCGGACGGGCGACGAGGTTTCGATCCGCTTTGCGGACGGCGTGATTCGCGCGAGGGTATGGAGCAAGGAGGAAGAGCATGGCCAGAAAGCAGACGTTTGAAGCGGGCATGAGCGAGCTGGAAGCGCTGACCGAGCGGCTTGCGGAGGGCGACATGACGCTCGACGAAACGATAAAGACATACGAAAAGGGCGTGGCGCTTGCCGCGCAGCTGAAGCAGCAGCTTGCGGATTGCAGCAGGCGCATTGAACAGATCGACCCGGAGACGGCGGAGATTACGCCGCTGGAGGAGAAAAGCAATGGATTATCGTGAGCAATATCAGCGCTATGTCGCGATGGTAGAGGAGACGATCGAGCAGGTTCTGCCGCAGACCGAGGAAGAATGTCCGAACGAAATGCGCATCCCCAAGCGCCTGTGCGAGGCGATGCGCTACAGCCTGCTGGCGGGGGGCAAGCGGATTCGCCCGGTGCTGCTGCTGGCGACGTGCGAAATGCTGGGCGGCGATATCCGTCAGGCGCGCGTGCCGGCCGCCGCGCTGGAAATGATTCACACGTATTCACTGATTCACGACGATCTGCCGGGAATGGATAACGACGATTACCGTCGCGGAAGGCTGACAAACCACAAAGTTTTTGGCGAAGGCTTTGCGATTTTGGCCGGAGACGGATTGCTTAATTATGCGTATGAGTGTATACTAAACAATGCGCTGGCGTGGGGAGAAAACACGCCGGGGCATATCCGCGCGGCGCAGGAGATCGCGCGGCGCGCGGGCGTGAGCGGCATGGTGGCCGGGCAGAGCATTGATCTGCTCAGCGAGCACCGCGAGCCGAACGAGGCGACGCTGCAATACATTCACACGCACAAGACGGCCGACCTGCTGACGGCGCCGCTGTTGGCTGCGGCCTATATCGCGGGCGCGGACGAAAAGGCGATTTCCGCGCTGGAGACGTTCGGTCTCTGCGTCGGGCTGGCGTTCCAAATCGACGACGATTTGCTGGACGTGCTCGGCGACGCGAAGGATTTGGGCAAACAGACCGGCATGGACGCGCAGCGCGGCAAGATGACCTGGCCTTCGCTGGTCGGCGTCGAGGCCGCGCAGAAAAAATCCCGCGAGCTGTGGACGCGGGCGGAAGAGGCGCTTTCGGTTTTCGGCGATTCGGCGTGGTTCCTGCGCGCGTTTGCCGAGGCGCTGGCCAAGAGAAAGAAGTAAGAAACAGGGGGAGCAACCGTGGGGGCTATTTTACTGGAGATTATCAATAACCGCGTCATTCAGGCGGCGGCGCTGGCGTGGGCCATCGCGCAGGGAATCAAGGTGCTGCTGACGCTGGCCATCAGCAGGCGGTTTGACTACACGCGCGTGTTCGGTTCCGGCGGAATGCCGTCCTCGCACTCGTCGATGGCCTGCGCGATGCTGATGGTGGTCGGCCTTCACGAGGGTTTTTCCTCGGCGGTCTTCGCGCTCGCGTTCTGCTTTGCGGGCGTGACGATGTATGACGCGGCGGGCGTGCGCCGCTCGACGGGCAGAAATGCTGCGGTCATCAACCACATCGTCGAGGGTCTGTCGGGCAAGGGCTTCAATTTTGACGACGAGCATCTCAAGGAGCTGGTCGGCCACACGCCCATTCAGGTGCTGGCCGGCGCGCTGCTGGGCATCCTTGTCGGCGTTTTGATGGCCTAAAGACGCTGACCCGCATCGTGAAACGACAGAAAGACGATTGAAAAAAGGGAAAAACCGTGCTATAATCAGACGCAGGTGGTGCAGTATTCTAGTCAGCAAAGTTCTCTCTGAAGACGGGGCTAAAAATCCGTTAAAGGGCATATCGATGAAGTTTCTGGCGCTGGCTGCTGACGCCCAGTCGGGGGTTGGCGCTGGGAGTAAGAACTATGGGCGGCCGTCAATGGCATGGCGGAGTTCGACCCATTTTTCGTGGAGGCATGACGGCTTTGCGTCATGAAAACCTGCATGGTGGTACAAAAGCTGCCTGCAGTGTAGCCTGCCTTGAGCGGCTGTGGTGGATCACGGAACAACGCACGGTGACCAAAGGCTCACGGAAGCCGCCGCGATCGCTGTGTGAAACCACGACTGCAAAAGAGGCTAGGAAAGAACCGAGGCTGCCGAGGAAAGCTCCTAGACTGTCGAACAGGATATAACAGAGATTACAGTGTGGTCTCAGTGGTAATTCGGTCCCGCGCACGGAAACGACGCGGCGCGCGCTTTCAAGGGAAACCGCTTCTATGGCGACAGGAAGTAACGCGCGGGGAAAGCCTACCGAACCTAAGCCGCAAGGTCTATTTGTTATATCACCACCTTTCTTTTGCAAGCAGGCTCACGGTTTTTCGTGGGCTTTTTTTACCATAACGGGGAAAGATAACGCGGCGCAGAGCGCCTTAGACTGTAGACAAAAAGCTATTCTCCCCCCGAAGGGGGGAGAATAGCCCTTTCCGCAAATGAAAGAATAGCTGAATTTCTTGATTTTGCTATTCAAGCCAAGTTTGCTTATGTCAACAAGCTACGGCGCAGAGCGCCTTCACGGCTTAGATGGAGTGAAAATTTTGTGAGTAAAAAGGAAAAAACGAAGCAGGAAAAGCGGCAGTGGGTGGTCACGGTCGTGATTCTTTCCTTTGTGCTTTCCGTGCTGATGTCGGTTTTAACGAGCCTGTTCGTCGATTCGGCGGGGCTGCTGGTCGCGCTGCTGGTGCTGATCGTGCTGATTTCCATCGGCGTAATAACGGATGTCATCGGTACGGCGGTCACGTCGGCGGACGAGCAGCCGTTTATTGCGATGGCCTCCAAGCGGATCAAGGGCGCGAAGCAGGCGCTTCGGCTCATCCGAAAGGCGGAGCGCGTGTCGAGCCTGCTCAACGACGTGGTGGGCGATATCGTCGGCGTTATCAGCGGTTCGGCCGGTTCGGTGATCGCGCTGTATCTGGCGGCGATGGGGCTGCCGACGGCGGTGGCCTCCGTGCTGATTGCGGCGTTCACGTCCGCGTTTATGATCGGCGGCAAAGCGGCGGGCAAATCCATCGCGATTGAGCAGAGCGCGAACATCGTGCTGTTTGTCGGCAAGACGATGGCTCTTTTTGAGCGCAAAACGACAAAACGAAAGAAAAATAAGAAAAACTGAGGGAGGTGCTGTCGATGGCGATTCTGCCTGAAATCAGCGGGCCGGATGACGTCAAGCGTTTGGATGCGAAGCAGCTGGACGAGCTGGCCGCGGAGCTGCGGCAGACGATTATTGATACCGTGTCGCGTCAGGGCGGGCATCTGGCGTCCAATTTAGGCGACGTCGAATTGACGATTGCGCTGCACAGGGCGTTCAACAGCCCGACGGATAAGCTGGTTTTCGACGTCGGTCATCAGATTTACACGCATAAGCTGCTCACCGGCAGACAGGAGCAATTCAAAACCCTGCGCTCCTATCACGGCATGAGCGGTTTTCCGTGCCGCGAGGAGAGCGAGCACGATTTGTTTGATACGGGTCATTCGTCCACGTCCATTTCGATGGCGCTGGGGTTGGCGCGCGCCAGAGATCTGAACCACGAGGATTATCACGTGGTGGCGATTGTCGGAGACGGCGCGCTGACGGGCGGCATGTGTTACGAGGCGATGAACGACGCGGGCAACGGGCACACGCGGCTGATTGTGGTGCTCAACGACAACGAAATGTCCATTTCCAAAAACGTGGGCGCGCTGTCGGAATATTTCAAGCACCTTCGCGCGAGCGCGTCGTGGTACGGCAGCAAAAAGCGCATCCGCGACAAGCTGACGCGCGTTCCGCTGATCGGCAAGCCGCTGGCCCGCGCGATTGAAAACGCGAAGAACATGGTCAAATCCGTGACGACGGGCGGCGAGATGTTTGAAGCGCTGGGCTTCCGCTACCTCGGCCCGTTCGACGGCCACAACATCGAAGAGATGACCCATGTGTTTGAGGAAGCGAAGCAGGTTCAGGATATGCCGCTGCTCATCCACGTGATTACGAAAAAGGGATACGGCTACGATCTGGCGGAGCGCCAGCCGGAGAAATTTCACGGCGTTGCGCCGTTCCGCGTGGAAAACGGCATGAAGCGGAGCCAGAGCAGCAAGGAGAGCGCCGCGCAGGCCGCGGGCAAAGAGCTGATGAACATGGCCGCGGAGGATGCGCGCGTGGTTGCGGTGACGGCGGCCATGGCGGGCGGCACGGGGCTGACGGAGTTCGCGTCGTATTATCCGAGCCGGTTTTTTGACGTGGGCATTGCCGAACAGCACGCGGTGAGCATGGCGGCGGGTATGGCGCGCGGCGGCTACCGGCCGTATTTCGCGGTGTATTCCACGTTCCTGCAGCGCGCTTATGACCAGATTGTGCACGACGTATGCCTGCAAAACCTGCCGGTGTGCATCCTTTCGGATCACGTGGGGCTGGTCGGCGACGACGGCAAGACGCATCACGGCGTGCTCAGCGTTCCGATGCTGATGAGCATCCCGAATTTGACGCTGCTCGCACCGCGCGATACGCGCCAGATTCGTCAGGCCGTGCGCGCGACGCTCAAGCTGGATGGGCCGTGCGTCGTTCAATATCCCAAGGAAGGCATCGAGCCTTACGCGCAGAACGTGACGGGCGAACCGTTTGCCGTCGGCAAATGGCAGACGCTGATCCCCGGCGGGCAGGACGCGGTCATCCTCGCCTATGGCCGGATGACGCAGAACGCGATTCAGGCCTCCGAGTTGCTGGTTCAGCGTGGGCTGTCGGTCGGCGTGATCGACTGCTGCTCGCTGAAACCGCTGGATATGGATTGCCTGCGCGCGCTGTTCGAGCGGAAGGCGAAGATCGTCACGATTGAAGAAGGCGAAATGATCGGCGGATTCGGCTCGGAAATCGCGCGTGTGTGCGTGGAGGAAAACGCGGATGCGCCCGTGCAGATCATCGGGCTGGAAAACCGCTTTATCACGCACGGCTCCGTGCCGGAGCTGCTGCGCGAGTGCGGGCTGATGCCGGAGCAGCTCGCGGATCGAATAGAAGAAATCGCAGGAGACAAGGAGAGCAGTCATGTCGGATAAGAAACGGGTTGACGTCGCGCTGGTGGAGCGCGGGCTGGCGCAGAGTCGGGAAAAGGCACAGGCGCTGGTGATGTCCGGCGTGGTCTATATCGGCGAAAACAAGGTGGACAAGGCTTCCACGCAGGTGACGCCGGAGGACGAGCTGATCGTGCGGCAGACGGGCACGGGCTACGTGAGCCGCGGCGCGCTGAAGCTAGAAAAGGGGCTCGCGGTCTTCGGCGTGGAGGCAAAGGAGCGCGTGGCGATGGATTTAGGCGCATCCACGGGCGGCTTTACGGACGTGTTGCTGCAAAACGGCGCGGCGCATGTCTATGCCATCGACGTGGGCTACGGCCAACTGGATTGGAAGCTGCGCAACGACCCGCGCGTGACCGTGATGGAGCGCACCAACGCGCGCTACCTGACGGCGGACGATCTGCCGCTCAAGCCGACGCTGGGCGTGATGGATGTGTCGTTCATTTCGATTACGAAGATTTTGCCTGCGGCCGCCGCGATCATGGGCGAGGACGGCGAGTTTATTTCACTGATTAAGCCGCAGTTCGAGGCGGGGCGCGACCGCGTGGGCAAAAAAGGCGTGGTTCGCGACGCGCAGGTTCACCTTGACGTGGTGAAAGAGATTCTGCAATTCATCGACGCGGACATGGGCTGGACGGCGCAGAACCTTTCCTTTTCGCCGATCAAGGGGCCGGAAGGGAATATCGAGTTTCTGGTGCACATCCTGCCCAAATGCCGCGCGACGCACTGCGTCACCGAGCAGGAGGCGGCGGAGGTCGTTCGTCAGGCGCACGAATCGCTGGGCAACGCCTGATTTGAAAAAAAGAGGGAGGACATCGGCGCATGATTCGCAACGCGATGTTTTATCTGAACCAGAATAAGCCGTCGGTTTTCGACACCGTGCGGGTCTGCGCAGAGCTTTGCCGCGAGCGGGGCATCGAGCCGATTTTCTTTGAGGCGAATCGGGAAGAATTGATCGAAAAGCTGGGCGATGAAGCGGAAACGGCGCGGTATCTCCCTGAACCGGAGGTCGGAACGGTCGATATGCTCTTTGTATTCGGCGGCGACGGCACGGTGCTGCGCGCGCTGGATATGTATGTGGACAGGGACATCCCGATTCTGGGGATCAACCTCGGGCGGCTGGGCTTTCTGCTGGAGACGCAGACGCAGGAGCTGCCGGAGGCGCTGGATATGCTCGTTCGCGGCGAATACGCCATCGAGCGGCGCATGATGTTGTATGCGGAGGGCATGTGCAACGGGAAGTCCGTTTCGGCCTATGCGACCAACGAAGTCAGCATTTCCCGAGGCCTCTCTCAGCGGATGATCGCGCTGGATGCGCTCGTCGGCGGCGCGCTGGTGGATCATTATATCGCGGACGGCGTGGTGCTGGCCAGCCCGACCGGCTCAACGGCGTATTCGCTTTCGGCAGGCGGGCCGATTGTCAGCCCGGATGTGCCGTGCTTTGTGCTCAACCCGATCTGTCCGCACACGCTGCAATCCCGGCCGATTGTGCTTTCCGCCGACGAGCCGGTGACGCTGCTGCTGAACATGAAGGAGATGCGCGAAGGCATGCAGCTCTCCATTGACGGGCAGGCGATCAGCCGGATGCGCAACGGCGAACGGCTGACGGTGATGCGCTCGCCGCACGACGCGCAGCTTGTGCGCTTTTCAAGGGCGCGCAATTTCTTCTCGCTGCTCAAGGACAAACTCTCTCAGTGGAGCTTATAAACGGCGGATTTTCCGACCGACCCGATTCGAGGAGGACGTTATGAAGGCAAAACGGCAGGCTTTGATCCGCGAAATTGTGGAGAGCCAGAGCATACAGACGCAGGAGGAGCTTGCCGAAGCCCTGCGTGTGCACGGGATGGTGGTTACGCAGGCCACGGTTTCCCGCGACATCAAGGAGATGCACCTCATCAAGGTGCTTGCGGAGGACGGCGTGTATCGCTACGCGATGATTGACAAAAACGATCAGGGCGTGGGCGACAGGCTGATCCGCATGCTCTCCGATTCGGTGGTCGATATCAACAGCGCCAACAACCTGATTGTGATTAAGACCCTTTCCGGCAGCGCGCACGTTGCGGCGGAGGCGGTGGACAGCCTGCGCTGGCCGGAGGTGCTGGGCACGGTCGCGGGCGACAACACGATTCTGATTATCGTGCGTTCCAACGACGAGGTGGACGCGGTGATCCGCCGGTTTAAGAATATCGTCAGGTAAGAGGGGAAGATTGCGATGCTTTTGCAGCTTAGTATTCATCATCTTGCGCTGATTAACGACATGACCATCGACTTCGAGCCGGGCATGAACGTGATGACCGGCGAAACCGGCGCGGGCAAATCCATCGTCGTGGACGCTGTGAATCTGGTGCTCGGCGAACGCGCGGACAGGGATTTGATTACAAACGGCGAAATGAAGGCGCGCGTGGAGGCGGTGTTCGATATCGCGGACAACGAAAAGGTCAAGGCGCTGCTGGGCGAATTGACGCTGACCGGCGACGAGGATACCGCGTCCATCTCCCGCGAGCTGACCAGCGCGGGGCGAAACATCTGCCGGATTAACGGCACGATTGTTCCGCTTCAAACGCTCAAACAGGTTTCCGCCCAGCTATTGGATATCCACGGCCAGCACGAGCACCAGTTGCTGCTGGACAGCAAAAACCACATCGGTTATCTGGATGAATACGCCGCGGACGAGGTTCGGCCGCTGCTGGTGGAAAACGAGCAGGCGTATGCCGCGTGGCGGCAGACGGCGCAGAAGCTCTCCAAACTGCGCAAGAGCGTGGCCGAAAGGGAACAGCGCATTGATATGCTTCGCTTTCAGCTCGAAGAACTGCGCGGTGCGCATTTGACGGCGGGCGAGGAAGAAGAACTGGAGCGCCAGAAGGTGTTCTATCGAAACGCGGGCAAGATCATGTCGGCGTTCGACGAATCCTGCGCGCTGCTGAGCGACGGCGTGGAGGGCGGATCCTCGGCGGTGGAGCTGCTGCGCGAGGGCGTGAACGCGCTGGAGCCGGTGGCCTCGCTCGATGCGAGATATGAAACGGTATACGCGAGGCTGGACGGCCTCTGCTATGAGGTGGAGGACGCGGCGCGCGATTTGCGCGACCTGCGCGAGGACATGGACTACGACGGCGAGGAAGCCGAACGTGTGGAAAGCCGATTGGATCTGCTGCGCCGCCTGAACCGCAAATACGGCGCGACGACGCAGGAGATGATCCGCTATCGGGATAAAATCGAGGCGGAGCTGAGCGAATTGGAGGATTCCGACGAGGCGGCGGAACGGCTGGAAAAGGATTACCGCCAGATGACGCGGCGGCTGGAGGAGATTTCCGTAAAGCTGACGCATGCGCGGGAGGAGGCCGCGAGGCGCTTTGAACGCGCGATTGTCGAGCAGCTTCACGATCTCGGCATGAAAAACGCGCGGCTTTCGATGGCGTTTGCGCCGCTGGCCGAGGGCGAAAAGCTGCGCGACCGCTTCAGCGCGCAGGGCGTGGATCGAATTGAAATGATGTTCTGCGCGAATCTGGGGCAGCCGCTCAAGCCGCTGGCGCGCGTAGCCTCCGGCGGCGAGCTGTCGCGCATCATGCTGGCGCTCAAAAATCTTTCGGCGCAGAAGCCGGGAATTCCCCGAAGCATGGTCTTTGACGAAATCGACACCGGAATCAGCGGGCGCATGGCGCAGGTTGTGGCCGAGAAGATGAGCCAGATCGGCGACCATCATCAGGTGATCTGCGTGACGCATCTGCCGCAAATCGCCGCGATGGCGGATACGCAGTATCTGGTCTGCAAATACGATGAGAACGGCGCGACGCGCACCGAGGTGACGCGGCTGAGCGAGAGCCAGCGCGCGCAGGAGATCGCCCGCATGGTGGGCGGGGCGGGCTGCGAAAGCGAGAGCAGCGTTCGCCACGCGGCCGTGATGTTGGAGGAAGCGAGGGCGCGCAAGCAGGCGCTCCGCGCGGCCATAGAGGGAAAATAAAGCCGCTGTCACAGAGCGGAAAAGAGAAAAAGCAGAAAAAACCGACGACGCTCCCGCCTGAGGCAGAGGAAGCGCCGCCGGTTTTGCTTTTAGTTTTCACCCTTGCGAATGGCGATGCACAGCGCGCCGTTTTGAACGGTGCAGTCGATGGTGATCGGGAAATCGAACGTATTCTGAAATTCGAGGTTGAGCTTGATGGTGCCGCTCGTGGGGCTGCTTCTTCCAACGGCGGCATCTACGCCGTGCGGGGCATATGTCGCGCCGCTGGGGCCGTGCGTGTGGCGATAGATGATGGAAATGCCCTCCGGGAGTTGGAGCAGGGCGTTATAAAGCGTCGTGGAAACCTGACAGGTGCCGCCGCCCGAGCCAGCGACAGATTCGCCGTTGATCAGCACGGGGGAATCCTTGTAGCCGCGGCTCTTGCGATACGGCCCGGCGACCGCGTCAAAATCAAAGACATAGCCCGAAGCATAGGTTCCGTTGATATAGCCGCATCCGACGCGGATGTTTTCCATGCGCCCCAGATTCAGCTCGGAGGTGCGCAGCGAATAAAAGGTTGTGAAGACGGAAATGATGTCGCCCGCCTGCGCATAATCGGGGTTGGGGGCGACGGGTTCGAGCTGCTTGATATCGCCGACGTACAGATAGCCGACGACGCGCTTATACGGCACGACCGCCCAGCCGTCCTCAATCTGCCAGATGCTCAGGCGGGAATCCGCCGCGAGGGTGACGAGCTGCTCGGATTCCGTGTCCGGCGCGGCATACAGGGCGGTTTCCACCGCGGTAACGGCCAAATAGCTGTTTCGAATAACGCCGTAGGGGGCGACGTCGTCCGACACGGGGAGAATATCGTCTGCATTATGTCGGCCGACATAGTAAATGCCCACGTCGCTGCGCCAGCAGAAGAGCCACTCCTGATCGTAGCCGAAAATCTGGATGGCTTCGCCTTCCTTGAGCAGGCCGAGCGAGGCGCTGTCCTTATCGGCCTGACTGCGCATGCTCATGGAGATCTTGGCGACGCCGGTATATAGAATTTTCGGCGTGCCGTCCGCGTTGGCATTTTGCATGAATTTTTCCATGCAGATAGCCGTTCCCGTGTCTGCGAGCGCGCCGAAGGCCATACATAGACAAAGCAAAAAGAGGAGCAAGAAATGTTTTCGCACAGAGAGCCTCCGTCAATCGTTTTGAAGGGTATTGTTTTTTTATTATACCCCCAAACGACGAGCAAGGCAAGCGGCAAAAGCGCATAGTTTGTGGCCGGGAGGTGTCCGACGGTGAAAGAGAGCTATGTGCTGAAACGGCGGAACGGGGAGGCGTGCGGCTACGTCATGGCGAGGGACAAAGAAGTGCGCGTGCGCCTGCCGAACGAAAAGGGAACGGCGAAAATGGCGGTCATTTATGCGGATCAAACGCAGACGCTCGAAGGCATGCTCGACGGAATGGAACGGACATATCCGGCCGCCGGAAGCCGCCTGCTGGGCGCGTATGTATGTTCGGGCGGGAGGCTGCTGATGGATACGGGCGAGGCGGCGCGCCGAGCGTTTGAACGCGCTGAAGAAGCGTGCCAGTCCGCCCAAAGGCCGGAAGGAAAAAGAAAGGATGCGCGCGGAGAAGATGCGCGGACGCACGCGCGCCGCCAAACCAAAGGAGATACAATCGAGGCGGCGGAGCGCAGATGGCCGCCGCCGCCCTGCATGCCGGGAGCGAGGTATGTAAACGGCGCATGGAAGGTCAGTCAAGGGGCGGCGCACTGAAAACCGTTCGATTCGCCGCGCTGCTGTGCCGCAGACCGATTTCGCGGATGTAGTGCGTTCGGCCGCCTTGCAGCCGGGGCGGAAGGACGGGCGGAGCGGGTTCGGGCGCCGGGGCGGGAACGGCCGGCTGAACCGGCGCATCGGCACGGCTTTGAACCGCGCTGAAAAGATCGTAGGCCGTGACGACGGACGCGGGGGATTTCGGACGGCTGGCGTTTAGAAGCGCATACGGGGAAATCATGCAATCAAGCCCCTTTCTTTATTTCTTTCTTCATTCTATGCCCGTAAAAGGCAGGCGTTACGCAGAAAAAGTGGCAGCATTTCCACCTTTTCGATAAAATGGGATTGAGAAAAAGAGGAACATCATGTATAATATCCCTAACCGAAGATTGCCTGAAATGAGGTGTATGAATTGGACGAACAGAAGAACGGAACGCCTGCGCCCAGAAGACGCAGACGCGCCGACGTGCAAAGAACGGTAATCAGCGAGGATTATACGGATTCCTTCCAGCCGGAGGAGGCGAAGCCTCGGGAAGAGGCGCGCCAGCCCCGCAGCGAGGTACGCAAGCCCGCGCAGAGCAGCGTGCAGCGTCAGGTCTGGGAAGATGAATACGATGATTTTGACGACGAGCCGCGCCACAAAAAGGGCGGAAAGAAGCACGGGAAGGGCGACAAAACGGGATGCCTGATCGGCATCATCATTTTGCTGCTGATCGTTATCGTTGTGTTTGCGCTGGGCTGGATTGTATTCCCGGCGCAGAAGGACGACATTCTCACCAGAATCGGCATCATGGCCACGGCCGAGCCGACCACAACGCCGACGATTGAGCCGACCGCAACGCCGACGGCCGCTCCGACGGCTACGCCTACGGCTGAGCCGACCGCAACGCCGACGGCGGTACCCACAACTGCGCCGACGGCTGAGCCAACCGCAACGCCGACGACTGCGCCGACGGCCACGCCGACGGCCACCCCGACGGCCACCCCGACGGCCACGCCGACCGCAACACCGACGGCTACCCCGACGGCGACGCCGACCGCAACACCGACGGCCACCCCGACGGCCACGCCCACGGCGACGCCGACCGCATCTCCGACGCCTACGCCGACTCCGACGCCCACCCCGGTTCCCTATCGAGCCGAAAAGGCGTCCGCATCGGAAAACGCTCTGCCGGAGAATGTGCTCAAGAGCAGCTTTGTCGTTTCCGGCGGGCAGAAGGTCGATACCTATGCCAGCAGCGAAACCGTCAGCATGGGCGACCCGAACAAGTACAGCGCGCAGGGCGGTGTGCTGACCTTCCGCGGCGGCCCGCTTCGCCAGAACGCGGCATACGGCACGGTCGAGGTGACGGAGGAGCAGCTTTCCGTCGTCCGCGGCATGCGCACCTCCAGACTGGATAACACATACACCGGCTTTGGCTTCGGCAGCCAGCCGCTGATCGTCAAGTGGTACAAGAACATCCGCGAGATGATGAACATCACGGATGAGTCGAAGAACACGACGGCGATGAAGGAGGTCATTGTTCCCTCCGACGACGGCAAGATCTACTTCTACGATTTGGACACGAAGGCGTATTCCCGCCCGGCGATTGAGATTGGTCTGCCGGTCGGCGTGACGGCCAGCGTCAATCCCTACGGTTATCCGCTGCTGTATGTCGGCCAGAATGCGGAGGCGACTTCCGCCTACACCGGCATTATCGGCATGCGCATTTACAACCTGATCAATCAGAAGATGATCGACTTTGAAACCAGCAAGGACGAGGCCGCGCTGGGCAAGGAAGACGCCGTCGCGCCGTCTTCCATCGTGGAAAGCGGCTCGGATACGCTGGTGTACACCGCCAAGAACGGTCTGCTCTACACGCTGGCGATGAATACCTCGTTCGATCTGAACAATGCGACGATCTCCGTCAACCCGGTGAAGACCGCATACGGCTATACCGGCAGCGTCAGAGATTTCAAGCAGGGGATCACCGGCGGCGTGGCCAGCTACGGCGATTATGCGTACTATGGCGACGACACGGGCATCCTCCAGTGCGTGGACATGAACACGATGCAGGCGGTCTGGGCCATTGATCTGGGCGAAAGCATGATGTGCACGCCGGCGCTGGAAACGGAAGAAGACGGCGGCGTATACCTGTACACCGGCACGGCACTGGGCAAGACGGGGCGCAGCGCGCAGATTCGCCTGCTGAAGATCGATGCGCTGACCGGCGACATCGTTTGGGAATGCCAGAGCGCGATCAAGGGCAAGTATGCCAGCAAGGACGCGAAGGCCGGTTCCTACGCGGGCGTGATGGCCTCTCCGCTCGTCGGCGAGGGCGAAATCAACGACCTGATTATTTTCAACGTGAACCACGTCGAGCTGGATGACAAGAGCATCTGCGCGGTCGTGTATGCGCTGGATAAGACGACCGGCGAGGAAGTATGGAATCAGCCGCTGGATGTGGATTCCAAGTCTTCCCCGATTGGGCTGTATCAGCGCGACGGCAAGAGCTACATCGTCATGGGCGACGACGGCGGCACGCTGCGCCTGATGGACGGTTTTAGCGGAACGACCCTCAGCACGCTCAATCTGGGCAGCGCGATTCAGGCTTCCCCGGCGGCTTACGGCAATGAGATTGTCGTCGGCACGACGGGCGGCATGCTGTATTTTGTTGAACTGAAGTAAGAAACGGAAGGCCTGCGCCGCCGCGGGGATGACCTGCGGCGGCGCGTTTTATACGAAAAAACGGGAGGCTTTGCGCCATGCATACCTATGTGATTGCGCTCGATCAGGGGACAACCAGCTCCCGCGCCGTTTTGTTCGATGAAAGCGCGCGGATCGTCGCCATGAAGAGCTATGAATTTGAGCAGATTTATCCGCAGCCCGGCTGGGTGGAGCACGACCCGGCGGCGATCCTTAATACGCAGGTTGACGCGCTGCGCGAGGTCGTCCGCATTTCCGGCGTTCCGCTGGACAGCATCGCGGCAATCGGCATCACCAACCAGCGCGAGACCACGCTGCTCTGGGATCGGAAAACCGGCAGGCCGCTGCACAACGCGATTGTCTGGCAATGCCGCAGAACCGCGCCGATTGTCGCCCGACTCTGCGAGGAAGGACTTGAAAAGCACATCAAATCCGTGACGGGGCTCGTGCCGGACGCTTATTTTTCCGGAAGCAAGCTGAGCTGGCTGCTGGATCGGCTTGGGCTGCACGAGCGCGCCGAGCGCGGGGAAATCTGCTTCGGCACGGTGGACAGCTTTCTGGCGTGGAACCTCGTCAGCGGGCGGCCGCATGTGACGGACGCGACCAACGCGAGCCGGACGATGCTCTTTGACATCCGCAAGAACGATTGGGACGACACGCTGCTCGACGCGCTGAACATTCCCCGCGCCGTGCTGCCGCGCGTGACGGATACATCGGGCGTGATCGGCATGCTCGATCCGTCCATCCTCGGACGATCTATCCCCGTTGCGGCGCTCTGCGGCGACCAGCACAGCGCGCTCTTCGGTCAGGGCTGCTTTGAGCCGGGTATGATGAAAAACACATACGGAACAGGCTGCTTTCTGCTGATGAACACGGGCGATCAGCCTGCCGTCAGCCAGAACGGGCTGGTTTCGACGATTGCGTGGCGGCTGAACGGAACATGCACCTACGCGCTGGAAGGAAGCGTATTCGTTGCCGGCGCGGCGATTCAGTGGCTGCGGGACGAGATGAAGATCATCGAGCGCGCTTCCGAAACGGAGACCATCGCGCGCTCCCTGCCCGATAACGGCGGCGTGTACATGGTGCCGACCTTCACGGGGCTCGGCGCGCCGTATTGGGATATGTACAGCCGGGGCACGATCATCGGGCTTACGCGGGGGACGGGACGTGCGCATGTTGTTCGCGCGGCGCTGGAATCCATCGCGTATCAATCGGCCGATCTGGTCAGCGCGATGGCCTCCGACTGCGGGCGCAAGCCGTCGGAACTCCGCGTGGACGGCGGCGCGAGCGCAAACCAGTTCCTGATGCAGTTTCAGGCGGATGTGCTGGGCTGCAAGGTGATCCGCCCGGCGGTGATTGAAACGACGGCGCTCGGCGCGGCGCTGCTGGCCGGACTGGCTGTCGGCGTTTGGAAGGACATGGATGAAATCCGGCGCGTTTGGCAGATGGATTTGAGCCTGACGCCGCAGATGACGGAGCAGGAGCGGGAAAAGACCATGACGCTCTGGCACCGCGCCGTGAAGCGCAGTATGCGCTGGGCGGCGGAGGAAGAATAGCCCGCACGAGCCGGAACTTGGCGCTTTGCGGGCTTCGGCGGAGGTGAAGGCGGGCTCAGCCCGCCTTTTTGCAGGAATTTTTACCCGGCTGATAGGTTTTTGCGAGTTTGTGTCGAATAATGCTTTATGTCGTTTCAGCGCGTGAAACGACAGGGAAAAGGATTAAAGAGGGTGGAAAACGCTTTTCGGCCTTTTCGGGATGCGAACGAGGCAGAAAACCCCGCCCCAAGCGATTTATTATGCCGACTTTTGACGGAATTGGATGAATATACGCATCAATCCACAAAAAAATGCATGAAGGATGCAGGAATGAGCAAGAAAACGGCGAAAAAGAGTAGGACGGTGAAGGACGATGGCCGGAAGGCTGCCTCAGGCATGGCTTGATGAGCTTCGCGACCGGGCGGATATCGTGCAGGTGGTTTCACGATATGTGCAGCTGAATCCCAAAGGCGGCCGCTATTGGGGGCTTTGTCCGTTCCACGGGGAAAAAACGCCGTCCTTTTCCGTGAATCCGCAGCGGCAGATGTATTATTGCTTCGGCTGCCACGCGGGTGGAAGCGCCATCACGTTTGTGATGGAAATGGAACATTTGGATTTTATGGAAGCGGTCAAGCTGCTGGCCGAGCAGGTGCACATGGAGGTGCCGGAGCTTACGCACAGCAGGGAGGACGCGGAAAGCAAATCACGCAAGGAGCGGCTTTACGAGGCGAACCGTCAGTGCGCGCGCTTTTTTCACGCACAGCTCTGGAAAAAGGAAAGCGCGCAGATTCTGGAATATCTGCACGGGCGGGAGCTGAGCGACAGCACCATCCGCGTCTTCGGCCTTGGCGCAACGCCGCCGCAGAGCGACGGCGCGACGCGGGCGATGCGCGAACTTGGGTTTACGGACGACGAGCTGGTGAGCGCGGGAATCTCCGTGCGGCGGGAAGGCCGCGTGTATGATATGTTCCGGCAGCGCGCTATCTTTCCCATCATCGACGCGCAGGGGCGTGTGCTTGGCTTCGGCGGGCGCGCGCTGGGCGATGTGAAGCCCAAATACCTGAACACGGGCGATACGCCGATATTCAACAAGAGGCTCGGCGTGTTTGCCGCCAATCTGCTCAAAAAGCAGCGCGGGCTCAAGCGCGTGATCCTCACGGAGGGTTACATGGACGTGATCGCGCTGGTACAGGCGGGGGTGTCCGGCGTCTGCGCGACGCTCGGCACGGCGCTCACGCTTGAACAGGCGAGGCTGCTCAAGCGCTATGCGCCGGAAATCTGGGTTTCCTACGACGGCGACGCGGCCGGACAGCACGCCATTCTGCGTGCGCTGGATATCTTCGAGGAAGAAGGCGTTCCGGCTCGCGTGCTGGATTTTCCGGGCGGCATGGATCCCGATGAATACATCAAAACCTACGGCCCGCAGAGTGTCGAGCAGCTCAGACCGACGGATGCGACCGCTTACCGCATGAAGCAGGAGGCGGCCAATCACGATCTATCCACGGAGGAAGGGCGGACGGCTTACGCAATCGCCTGCGCCAAGTATCTGGCGAAGGTGAAGGAGCCGGTCGAGCTTGAAAATTACGTCAAGCAGTTGATGGTCTCAACGGGCTTTACGCGGGAGGTTCTGCTGGCTCAGATTGGGCGGACGGAGCTGATCGAGGAAAACAAACGGCCGATGTTCCGCCATGCCGCGCGGCCGCTCGAAGAGAAAAACGACGGCGTGGACACCGAAACCGCCGCTGCCGAAAAGGGGCTGCTCGTCCTGCTGGCGGAGGGCGGCATTGAGCCGGGAACGATCTCGGCGGACGACTTTATTTCGCCGCAGAGGCGGGCGCTGGCGCAGAAGCTGCTGGACGGCCTGACCCCGGCGGCCATTCTGGAAGAAATGGACGACGAGGAGGAGCGGAGCCGGACGGCGAAGCTGCTCTCGAGCGAAAGTGGTGCAGGCGAACAGGAACTGCGCATGGTTGCAGATTATCTGCGTGTGCTGGAAAAGAAGCGGAAGGAAAACGAGATCAAGGCGCTTAAAGAAAAAATGAGCACACAGCAGGGCGAGGAAAAGCGCGGTACGCTGATCAAAATACAGGAATTACTGGCTCAGGAAAACAAGACCGGGAGAAGGGAATGATCGTTAGTGGCATTGAACAAGGAACAGGCACAGCAAAAGGTGAAGGAAATCCTCGACCTTGCGCGCAATGAAAAGAAAACGCTGACCTATCAGGACGTGATGAACAAGCTCAGCGATTTGGATATTGATGCGGACGCGATTGACGCGGTGTTTGAAACGCTGGAATCCGAAGGGATCAACGTCATTAACGCGACGGAGGACGAGACCGCCGTGCTGCCCGCCGATGTGACGGGCACGGACATGGACATCTCTGTTCCGGAAGGCATCAGCATTGACGACCCCGTGCGCATGTACCTCAAGGAAATCGGCAAGGTGCCGCTGCTGACGGCGGAAGAAGAAATCGAAATCGCCAAGCAGATGGAAATGGGCGGCGAGGTGGCGGAGGCGGCGAAAAAGAAGCTCGCCGAGGCGAATCTGCGTCTGGTCGTCTCCATCGCCAAGCGCTATGTCGGCCGCGGCATGCTGTTCCTCGATTTGATTCAGGAGGGCAATCTCGGCCTGATCAAGGCGGTTGAAAAGTTCAACTATACAAAGGGCTTCAAATTCTCGACCTATGCGACGTGGTGGATTCGTCAGGCCATCACCCGCGCGATTGCCGATCAGGCGCGCACGATCCGCATCCCGGTGCACATGGTTGAAACCATCAACAAGCTGATTCGCGTCAGCCGCCAGCTGCTTCAGGAGAAGGGGCGCGAACCGCAGCCGGAGGAGGTCGCGGAAGCGATGGGCATCAGCGTTGAAAAAGTGCGCGAAATCATCAAGATTGCGCAGGAACCGGTGTCGCTCGAAACGCCGATCGGCGAGGAAGAGGATTCACACCTCGGCGACTTTATTCAGGATGACGACGCGCCGCCGCCTGCGGAGGCCGCTTCCTTCACGCTGATGAAGGAACAGCTCATGGGCGTGCTCGATACGCTCACCCCGCGCGAAAAGAAGGTGCTTTCCTTGCGTTTCGGTCTGGAGGACGGCCGCCAGCGCACCCTCGAAGAGGTCGGACAGGAGTTCAACGTGACGCGCGAACGCATCCGTCAGATCGAGGCCAAGGCGCTGCGCAAGCTCCGCCACCCGAGCCGGAGCAAGAAGCTCAAGGACTATCTGGAGTAAACAAAGTTTCAAAAGGGGCGCGGAAGCGCTCTTTTTTGATTGCCGCCCATTCACGCGAAATCGTATCATAACTGACGAAACATTCTAGTTTTGCACGATTATGGCGGAAAAGGTGAGAAGATTTCGCCGATTTCCTGCAAAAAAGAGCGCATTTCCGCAGGATTCGACAACGGAAGCGCTTGACATTATGTACATGTGGCGATACAATAGAACCACTACGATTCGAGGCATTTTTGCCCCAGAGTTCGCGGCAAACCGAACTTTGATGGAGGATACGACCATGTACGACATTCCTGTGACGCTCACAACCAATCCGAAAAAAAAGCCGGAGGATGAATCCAAACTCGGCTTTGGCAAGATCTTTACCGATCATATGTTCATCATGGATTATGAAAAGGGACGCGGCTGGCATGACGCCCGCGTGGTGCCCTATGGCCCGTTTGTGATGGATCCGGCCTGCACCGTGTTCCACTATGCGCAGGAAATCTTTGAAGGCATGAAGTGCTATCGCCGCAAGGACGGCGGTTTGAATCTCTTCCGTCCGCGCGACAACTTTGAGCGCATGAACCGCTCTGCCGAGCGCATGGGCATGCCGAAGATCGACGTGGAGGAGGCGCTGGCGGGTCTGACCGCGCTGCTGAAGGTCGATGCGGATTGGGTGCCGAGTGCGCCGGGCACTTCGCTGTATATCCGCCCGACGATGATCTCGACGGATGTGATGCTGGGCGTTCACGCCTCTCACACTTATCGCTTCTTCATCATCTGCTCTCCGTCCGGCGCGTATTACGCCAAGGGGCTCGCCCCGGTCGGCATCTACGTCGAGCCGGAGCTGGTTCGCGCGGTTAAGGGTGGCGTGGGCTTCACCAAGACCGGCGGCAACTACGCCGCGTCGATTCTCGCGGGCGACATTGCGGAGAAAAAGGGCTACGAGCAGGTGCTTTGGCTGGATGGCAAGGAGAACAAGTACATCGAGGAAGTCGGTTCGATGAACATGTTCTTCAAGTTCAAGGACGCGCTGGTTACGCCGCCGCTGCTCGGTTCTATTCTCGGCGGCATCACCCGCGACTCCATCATCAAGCTGGCCAAGCACAAGGGAATCCCCGTGGACGAGCGCCGCATTACGGTGCAGGACGTCTTTGACGCGGCGGATAACGGCACGTTGGAAGAGGCGTTCGGCTCTGGCACGGCGGCTGTCGTCTCTCCGGTGGGTCGCCTTGCTTGGAAGGATCGCGAGATTTCCATTTCCGGCGGCCAGATCGGCAAGCTGACGCAGGATTTCTATGATACGCTGACGGGAATCCAGTATGGCGATCGTGAAGATCCGTTCGGCTGGGTCGTCAAGATTTCTTAAAAACGAGCGATAAAGGACGAACTTTGTCCGATTCCGAAAGATAAACGGATGATAAATGGCACCCATGCAAATCACGGGTGCCATTGTCATGCGTAGAAAACGAAAACAATCGCGGAGGGATCGACAAATGTTCAGGCAGGAAGAAGTATTTCCGGGCGGCTGGCCGGATAAGACCGTGGAGGCCATGCGGAAACGGCGTTTTGAGCAGAGCATCCGCCAGATGGAGCCGCTTGACGCCAATCGCTTGGAAACGCTGACCCCCGGCGCGCTGGCGCGCAGGCTGGAGCAGAGCTGGCAGGAGGTCAAGCGCAGGCCGATGTACCACCAGCAGCTGACGCAGGTGTGGAAGCAGGTGCTGGAAACCATCGACGCGCAGGCGGATTGCCTCTCAAACGAGGAGCACGAGCTGGTGGAGCGGGCGATCATTCTGGGCGGGACGGCGCAAATCGAGGACGCGGCGGAGCTGGAAGCGGCGCGCGCTTTGTCGCTCAGATTGTGGGCGAACATCGGGCTGATTTCCGACAAACCCTATCTGGAGCTGGAAAAAGCGATTCGCCAGCCCGTCGCGCGCGCGTTTGCCAGAGAGGAGCATGAGCGCGTTCGGGCACGGCTGAGCTGTTTTCACGAATATCTGACAGGGACGCTGTACCGCGTCGGCGCGATGGACGACCGACAGCCGCAGAAAATGATTCTGCACGAGGTTCTGGGCGGCGACGAGCGGGACGAGGTTCGCATGCATCTGGCGCGCCGCTATCTGTGGGCGAGCTATGACTGCATGGATTACAGCGGCGGTGTGATGCTCATTCATCCGGCGCTGGCTGAACCGCAGAGCGTGATGCGGGGAAAGCGCCGCACAGGCGGCCTGCTGATGACGCCGACGGGCTCGGCGCGGTGCACGGATATCCTCCCGGAGGAAATACCGCTGCAACAGGAGATGGAACGCGCGATTGTGGGGGCGCTCCGCGACGGTCAGCGCGCGGAGGACGTCGCCACAACGCTTCGCCTTTTGTGCAAGCAGGGGGCGCCGCTCGACGCGCTGGAAGATGTTTTGCAGACGGCGCTGATCGTCTACGTTTCCGACGCGATGCGCGCCGCGCTTTCCGATTTGTATTTTCAAACGCCCAAATGGGTCATATCCGCAGGCAGCGAGACGCTGCAATAACCAAAGAGGAGAATCCATATGCAATTCGACGTAACGCCCGAAAAAGACGGAATGATGCTTTCGCGCCTGCTCTTGCAGGTGGCCGATGTGCCGCAGTGGGCCGTCAAGCAGGCGATGAAGAACCGAGACGTGCGCGTGGACGGCGTTCGGGTATCGGGCGATGTGCGGGTGCGGGAAGGACAGCAGATTCGCGTCTATTGGCCGAAGGAAGCCGTCGCCTCGCAGGGGCAGAGCAAGCCCGCCCTGCCGATTGTTTTTGAGGACGAGCATATCATTCTCGTCAATAAGCCGCAGGGGATTCAGGCACAGAATGAGGAAAACCCGCTTGCCGGGGACAGCGTGCTGACCCGCGTGATGGCGGAGAAGCAGCGACAGGGCGAAAAAACAGACCGGATTCGGCTTTGTCATCGGCTGGATGTACAGACCGGCGGTCTGCTCCTGCTGACCAAGGACGATGCGGCCTATGAGGCAGCTCGAGAAGCGTTTGAACAGCGGACGATGGAAAAATTTTATACCTGCCGAACCAAGGGCTGCCCGGCCAAACGGGAAGCGGTCATGCATGCGTATCTGCGGAAAGACGCGCAGCTTTCCCGCGTTGCGGTGACGGATTATCCGGCCAGAGGGGCGCTTGAAATCATCACCGGCTATCGGGTGCTGGAGCCGGGGGAATACGCGCGGCTTGAGGTCGAACTGATGACAGGGCGCACGCATCAGATCCGCGCGCATCTGGCGCACATCGGCCATCCCATTCTGGGCGACGACAAATACGGCGACCGCGCGCTGAATCGCAGGCTGGGGCTTCGCCGTCAGCAGCTCTGGGCGACGCGGCTTGTTTTTCACGCGGGCGGCGCGCTGGCTTATTTGGACGGCAAGGCGTTTTCGGTGGATTGTCCGTTTTGATGCCGAGGAGGGAAACACATGAAACGAGTGCGGCTGATTGCGCTGGATATGGATGGAACGCTGCTGCTCAGCGACCATCAGACCGTTCCGCAGCGAAACATAGACGCCATTCGCAGAGCGGATGCGGCGGGAATTCGCGTCTGCATCTGCACGGGGCGCATGATCGAGGATGCAAGCGATTTTGTGAAGCGGCTGAATCTGCCCTGCATGTTGATTGCCTGCAACGGCACGCGAATCAGCGACGCGCCGCTTCCGGAGGGGCGTATTCTTTACAGGCGCTCGCTTGAGCCGGAGGACGCCAAACGCGCGATTGACCTTCTGATGCCGTATCACATTATGATGAACGGCTTTGAGGACGGACGGGTGACGACAATCGCCTTTGCGCCGGGGCAGCATTATCATGTCGCAAAGCGCGCGCTGGTTGATGTCTGCTATGGCGAAGAAGCGATGTACGCAGCGGCAGAGCGCGGCATTATGAAGCTGTATCTGGCGGAAGACGGCTGCGACGGCACGGCGGACAACGCGAATATCCGGGCGGCGCGCGCGGCCGTTCGCGCGGCGCTGCCGCATTTGCAGATGACCAAGTCTGCGCCGGGCAACATCGAAATTACGCCGGAGAACGCGGGAAAGGGGACGGCGCTGGCGTATCTGGCGCAGTACCTCGGCCTTGAGCGGGAACAGGTCATGGCGATGGGCGACGCGGAGAACGACCTGAGCATGCTGGAATATGCGGAGCACAGCGTCGCGATGGCGAATGCGAGTGACGAGGTGAAAGCTGCGTGTCGATATCAGACGGCGAGCAACGACGATTGCGGAGTTGCGGCGATGATCGACCGCGTATTGGCGGCCAAGGAGACAATCTAATAAAAAGAAGAAACCGACGGCAGGCGTACAAACCGACCGTCGGTTTCTTCTTTGAATGTGTGAAAATGCGAATAATCGCCGGTGTGGATATGTTTGGCGGCGAGGTTGCCTCAACCTGCTTGTTACAGGGAGTAGGCTGTACGCTCAAACCGGCAGACGGTTTGTATATGCGTTGCGAGCTGAACCAGATATCGCTCGTCCAACTCGTCAAAGCGCGCGGGATCAGGACTGTCGATATCCAGAACGCCGATGACGCGCCCCTGATGGTGAAGCGGGATGACGATCTCGCTTCGGGATGCGCTGTCGCAGGCGATATGGCCGGGAAAGGCGTGCACATCGGCGACGCGCTGAACCTCGTCTTTCCGGGCGGCCGTGCCGCATACGCCGCGCCCCAGCGGAATCTTTGTGCAGGCGGGCAGGCCGCAGAAGGGACCGAGTGTCAGCATGCCGCTGTCCAGCAGATAAAAGCCGCACCAGTTGATCCGCGGCAAAGCGTCGGCCAGAAGCGCGGCCATGTTCGCCAGATTGGCGATGGGGTTGAGGGTTTCATCCAGCAGGGACACGGCCTGAGCCAGAATCAGCTCATAGCGGGCCGCCTGATCCTCGGGATAACAGGGCTTGGAAAACGACATGGTGGCTGTTCCTCCTTCAAGGCAAAGAGAAAAAGAGGCGCGGGACGCGCCTCCAAGCGTTTAATGGCCGGTGGTTGAGCCGAGGCCGCCGTTGCGGACGCCCTGCGCATGGTCATCTACCGTGATGCCGAACGGCAGGAAGATGCCCTGCGCAAACGCCGTGCCGGAAGGAACGATCAGCGTCTTGCCCTCGCGGCTGTCGTTGGTCATGCGCATAAAGATGTGCCCCTCGTTATCCGAACGGGCGTAATCGCTGTCGATGACGCCGACGGAATTATCCAGCTGGAAGCGATATTTGAAGCCCAGACCGCTGCGCGGATAGATTGTCAGCACCCAGCCTTCTTCGATCAGCACCCGAAGCCCCGTCGGAATTTTGATGCCTTCGCCCGCGCCGAGTTCAAAACCGACCGGCGCAAAGAGGTCATACCCAGCGGAACCGCTTGTCGCGCGCTCCGGCAGGCGGATGCGCTCATATGCGGCGACGGCCTGTTCAACGGTCTGCTGAGGAAACGTCGCGACCCAATCCGCGACAAAGCGGCGAAGGGAAACCTTTTCAAAACGTGCGACACGAACCATAAAAAAACTCCTTTTGTATCGGTTAATTTTTTGCCCACAGGACGATTTCTCCGCTGGCGAGCGTCTTTTTAACGTCGATGACGCGCTGGTTTTTGCTGCCCTTCCAACGCAGATTGACGTCGCGAAGCGCCTCGACATAGGGGCCGTCCACAATCACGTCGATCATCGGAAGGAAGCTGAGCGTGTCGCGGAAGCTCTCAAACAGATCCCCGGTGTAGAGCCATATCGTTTTTTCAGGAAAACGCTCGTGAATTTCGGCAATCAACTGCCCGACGGTTTCGCGGTTACCGGGGCAGAGCGGGTCGCCGCCGGAAAATGTCACGCCGCTCATATAATCCCGCGAGAGGTCGGCAAAAAGCTCCTTTTTCGCCGCGTCGTCAAACGGAATTCCACTGCAGGCATCCCATGTTTGCGGATTCTGGCAGCCGCGGCAATGGTGCGCGCAGCCGGAAACCCAGAGCACCGTGCGCAGACCGTCGCCGTTGAGCATATCATCCACGGTTATGTTATGGTAATTCATGTCACATACTCTTTCTTTCCGCAATTTCGGCCATCTTCGCGTCGTTGAGACGGCTTTCGCCATGGACGCGGGAATAGGAGAGATAGCCGTTCATGCGGTCAATTTTCGTCAGATTGGTGCTGCCGCACTTCGGGCAGACGTCCATCTCGAGCTGCTGATATCCGCAGTCGTCGCAGTAAGCCAGCGACAGGTTGACGCCTTCGTACAGGCCGAGCTTCATGGCGCGGCGCACCAGCGTGCGGATGGCTTCCTTGTTGTAGCTGACGGGGTAGCGGACGTATTGAATCTTTCCGCCGTTGGAGAGGTTCCAGAAACGCGCTTCGCTGTTCTGCTTTTCAATCGGCGTGATCTCTTCGGTGACGTGGCAGTGGAAGGAATTGGAGACGTATGGCCGGTCGGACACGTTTTCCACAATGCCGTACAGCTTTCGGAATTGCTCGATTTGCAGGCCGCAGAGGCTCTCTGCAGGCGTGCCGTAAATGGCGTAGAGATTGCCGTCTTCCTTCTTGAACTGGTTCACCTTGTCGTTGATGTACTGCATCACCTCGAGGGCGAACTGACCGTCTTCGTAGATGCTCTTGCCGTTATAAAGCTCCTGAAGCTCGTTGAGCGCGGTGTAGCCGAAAGAGGCCGTCGCCGTTTTGAGCAGCGGCTTGATCTTGTCGTAAAGCCCCAGATGGCCGCCGTAGAAGCCGCCCTCGCAGTAAGCCAGCGGGTTGGTGCTTGCGCGCATTTCGCCCAGATAGGCGTAGGTGCGGATGTGCAGGCGGCGGATCAGTTCGAGGTAATAATCCAGCACCTCGTAGAAATCGCGGCTCTCCTTGCGCGCCTTGGCGAGAATCAGCGGCAGATGCAGCGAAACCGCGCCGATGTTGAAGCGGCCGACAAAGACAGGCTTGTCGTTTTCATCCGCGGGTTCCATGCCGCCGCGCTCAAACCACGGGGAGAGGAACGCGCGGCAGCCCATCGGGCTAATGACCGCGCCGTATTGCTTGTACATCGAGGCGACGTAGCCCTCGCCCGTCAGGCTCAGCCAATCGGGATACATCGTTTTGGAGGAGCACTCGATGCCCGCTTCAAAGACGTCTTCAAGCGGCTTGCCCGGCCCGTGCAGGTTTTCGTCGTAGAGAAAAACCAGCTTGGGGAAGAGCACCGGCTTCTTGTTGTTTTTCTTGCCCTGACCGCCCGCGTGCACCTTGAGGAACAGCTTGCTGGCGAGCTTGGCCATGCGCGTCTGGCCGAGGCCGAGTGTCATGGTGATAAACGGATAATCGCCGCGGCTGGAAGCAACCGTGTTGAACTTGTATTCCCAGCCCTGGAAGCCCTGCTCGAAGTCGTTGACGATATCCTTCATCGCTTCTTCCTGCGCGCGCTCGTCGGAGAGGCCGAGGGAACGATAGCGATCATAGAACATGATGTAGCTGGCCTCGGCGTATTTATCCAGAAGCTGATCGACACAGGACACGGTGAAGCCGCCGTATTGCTGGCTCGCGGCGGAGAGCACGATATCGCCGATCACGTCGAACGCGACGTTCAGCGTTTTCGGCTCGTTATACCACAGGTTGCCCATTTCAAACCCGCCGCGCAGCACGGCGCCCACGTCAAACAGGCAGCAGTTCATCGTGTCGCGGCGGGCGGACATATCGTGAATGTAGATATATCCGTCGCGCTGCGCCTGAAGCTCTTCGACCGTCAAAAAGAATTTCTGATAGAGCTGCTTGTTGAGCTGGTTGAAAATCAGGCTGCGGCGGGTGGAAACAAGCGCACTGTCGGCGTTGGAATTCTCCTTGTCGCCGATGTACATGATGGATTGCGATTTCTTATAGACCGTGTCGAGCATCTGCACGAAATCGGTCTTATAGTTGCGGTAATCGCGATACGATTTGGCGACCGCCGGGTTGATGGCGTCCAGCGCGCCCTCGACGATGTTGTGCATCTGCGCGATCATAATGCCGTCCGCGCCCAGCGCTTCGCATTTCTCGGTGACGAAGCGGCAGATAAAATCAAGCTCGTCGGGTTTGAAGGTATAGAGCACACGCTCGGCGCTTTTATTGACGGCGGCGACGACCTTTTGAACGTTAAACGGCTCCTTCGTGCCGTCTTTTTTGATGATGTACATCCCCACACTCATTCCTCTCTTTGTATGATTGAAACCTGAAACCACAATATATAGATGCCGGTCTTTGATTTGAACACAATATTTAGTTTTCGCTATCGAGAACCATCTTATCACGAAAACAGGGGGAGCGTCAAGGGCGATTGCACTTAAAAAAAGAAAATATCTTCCGCGTGAACGTTAGCCCTTTTCGCGGGCAATTAGGCGGCGGGGACGACCTGCGGAAAAATGACGGGGATTCATGCGGAACAGACAGGATATTGTAAAAAAATGCGTGATTCAGCCAAAGAGAGCGGAAAAACTTGCAGGACGGCGGTCAGGCGGCGGCTTTACCGACAAAGGAAAGGAAAATGATATGCGAATGATTTTATTGTATTTGTAAAAATCGTTCGATTTTCAGCCCTGCCGAAGCACCAAAATCTTGTTTTTGTTTCGTTTTTACACAAAAACGCAAAATTGTGGCATAAAAACAGGAAAAATGGCGGGCACATTCATTGACAAAAAAGGAAATCAGCGTATAATAAAAACGATGATTATTGCCTCGGTTTTCCGGCGGCAAGAAAGAAGGTTCAACTCCATGAATACGCATTATCACATGACAATCGCCGGCTGTGAGCGCGATCTGCCCATTTGCCCGCTTAACGACAAGCTTTCCATCGGCGCGTTCGTCATCTTTGGCGACTGCGAGCTGACCGAGGCCTGCGCGACGGAGCTGCTCAAGAAAGCGCCGGAGTTTGACTATCTGATTACGGCGGAGAGCAAGGGTATTCCGCTGGTTTATGAAATGGCGCGCCAGTGCGGCTGCAAGAAGTGGATGCTTGCGCGCAAGGGTGTGAAGCTCTATATGAAGGACGTGATCGGCGTGGAGGTTCGCTCCATCACCACCGACCATGTGCAGAAGCTCTATATCGACGGCGAAGACGCCGCACTGATGAAGGGCAAGCGCATCCTGATTGTGGATGACGTGATCTCCACCGGCGAGTCCCTCACCGCGCTGGAGAAGCTCGTGGAGAAGGCCGGCGGCAACATTTGCGGCCGCATGGCGATTCTCGCGGAAGGCGACGCGCAGGAGCGCGGCGATATCATCTATCTGGAGAAACTGCCGCTCTTCAACCCGGACGGTACGGTTCTCGGCTGATTTCATGCACAAACAGCCCCTCGACGCATAGGCTTTTAGCAGAACGTCGAAAGGGGCTGTTCTTTTATGGATCAAATCAATGCGACCACGACCGAAAACGAATGGATCAATCAGACGGCGATGGAGCGAGACACCGGCGCATGCCCGCCGGGCAGCGAAACCTATCGGGTTCAGCGCGGCGACAGCTTCTACCTGATCGCCCGAAAGTTCGGCGTGAGCGTTCGCGCGCTGATGAACGCCAACCCGAATATCGCAGCGGGACATCTGCTGGTGGGCGATATCCTGTGCGTGCCGGTGGGAGAGGGGCGATCCTGCCCGGTCGGCTCCTCCGCGTATACGGTGCGGCCGGGGCAGAGCGTTGTGGACGTCATGCTGTCCTCCAACGTGTCGCTCAGGGCATTGCGCGAATACAACGAGGATATCCGGCTGACGGCGCTGCGCCCCGGCGATGTGCTCTGTGTGCCGCCGAGCGGGGATCGGGGGCTTTGCGAGAACGGCGGCCCGGTCTATCGCCTTCAGGAAGGCGACACGCTGGATGAAATCGCGGCGCGCAACGGCACGAATGTTGAGCAGCTCCTGCGGCTGAACCCTAACCTGCTGCCCAGCGATTTTGTCAGCGGGCAGGTGATCTGCCTGCCGACCAAGCGGCGCGTCGTGGAGGAAAGCGAGCCGGAGGCCTGACCTACATAGAAAAACGCACGCCATTCAAATTCATATAGGGAAAAAGGAGCGGGTCTTGCGAATCCGCTCCTTTTGTGATTGGCTGATGTTTGACTGCGCGATTATTTCTTTTTGCTCAGGCTGATTTTGCTTTCCGTGTGGTTCATCAGGCGCTTGATGTTCGGCGCATGCCGCCAAATCGCCAACAGGCAGATGGCGATCACCGAACCCCAGATGACCGGGTTGCAGGGCGTGGTGAGCATGATGAAAAACGGAAGCGTGACGGCCGCGCCTAGCGAACCGGCGGAGACATAGCGCGTCAGCGCCACGATCAGCAGGAACACGCCGAAGGCGCACAGCGTCTGCACCGGAAACACGATCAGCAGACAGCCGAAGCTCGTCGCGATGCCCTTTCCGCCCTTGAAACCGAAGTAGAGCGGGAAATTGTGTCCCAGAATGGCGCCGAACGCGCCGACGATTTCGCCCGCCTGCGTGCCCAGCCACGCCTTGCCGATCAGCACGGCGACAATGCCCTTGAGCAAATCGCCCGCGAATGTCAGCAGGGCGTATTTTTTGCCCATGACGCGGAGCATGTTCGTTGTGCCGGAATTGCCGCTGCCCTCGCTGCGAATATCCTTGTGGCCGAACACGCGGGAGACGATAACGCCCGTGGAAATGCTGCCCAGCAGGTAGCCGATCACAAGCGTCAGAATCAGCTTGACAGAAACGCTCATTTCACGTCATCTCCCTTTTGATTCTTGTTGCGGAGGATGAAACGAATCGGCGTGCCCTCAAATCCGAAGGATTTGCGGAACTGGTTTTCCAGATAGCGCTGATAGGCGAAATGCATCAGCTTTTCGTCGTTGACGAAGAGCACAAAGGTCGGCGGGCAGACGCTCTGCTGCGTGGCATAATAGATTTTGAGCCGGCGGCCGCTGATATACGGCGGCTGGAGCGCGGTGGTTGCGTCGGCCAGAATATCGTTGAGCAGTCCGGTCGTGATGCGGCGGGAGGTCTGGCCGTAGACCTCGCGGACGCTTTCCAGCACCTTCGGCACGCGCTGACCGGTCAGCGCGGAGATGAAGAGCACCGGAGCATAATCCATGAATTTGAGATCCTCGATGACCTTCTTGCGGAAGGCTTCCATCGTGTTGGTGTCTTTTTCCAGCGCGTCCCACTTGTTGACGACGATGATGGCGGCCTTGCCCTCGTCGTGCACATAGCCCGCGACCTTCGTATCCTGTTCGGTTACGCCGTCCTCGGCGTTGATGACGATCAGGGCCACGTCGCAGCGGCGCACCGCAGCCAGCGCGCGCACAATGCTGTAGCGTTCGATGGATTCTTCCTCAATGGCGCGCTTACGGCGAATACCAGCCGTGTCGATGATGTTGTAGCGCTGGCCGTCGCGAACAAACGCGGTATCAATCGCGTCGCGCGTCGTGCCCGCAATGCCGGAAACCATGGAGCGCTCCTGCCCGAGAATCCGATTCACAAGGCTGGATTTGCCCACGTTCGGGCGGCCGACGACGGCGATTTGAATGGTGTGCTCCTCTTCGCCCTCGGTCTGCTCATCCTGCGGGAAATGCTTGACCATTTCATCCAGCAAATCGCCCAGACCGAGCATGTTGGTCGCGGAGATGGGGAAGGGATCGCCCAGACCGAGCGCGTAGAAATCGTAGATGTTGTCGTTCACGCCCTGATAATCGACCTTGTTGACTACCAGAATGACCGGCTTGCGGCTCTTGCGCAGCATGGTGGCGACGTCTTCGTCGTCAGCGGTCATGCCGGTGCGGCCGTCGGTAAAAAAGAGAATCACATCGCAGGTGTCGATGGCGATTTCAGCCTGACGACGCATCTGCTTGAGCAGGATATCGTCCGTGCGCGGCTCGATGCCGCCGGTGTCGATCAGGGTGAATTTGTGGTTGAGCCATTCGCAATCCGCATAGATGCGGTCGCGCGTCACGCCGGGGGTATCCTCCACGATCGAGATGCGCCGCCCCGCGATTTTGTTAAAGAAGGTCGATTTGCCCACGTTCGGGCGGCCGACGACCGCGACAAGGGGTTTGGCCATGCTTATTCCTCCGTTCCGCGCAGGGCATAGAGCAAATCCGCGCCGTCGTCCGGGACGGGGGTGATGCGGATGCCGAGCTGCTGCTGCGCCTGTTCAAGCGTCATGTCATCCAGAAAGATTTCCTCTCCCTGGCGAAGCATGCTTTCGGTGATGAGTATTTCATCTGCTTCCTCGCCTTTGAGCTGCGCGACCAGATCCTGCCCGGTAATCAGGCCGGAGACGGTCACGGTCTCGCCGAAGAAGTAGTTGACGATGGGTTTAATCCGGATATCGACGCCGCTGACGGGATGGCTTGTTATCAGCTCCCGCAGAAACGGCGCAACAGATGTGCCGCAGGCCATGATGACACTTCGTTTTTCCGCCTGCCCTTCGTCGGGATCGAGGCGGACGGCCGTTTCGTATTCATCCTTCAGGCGGCAGAGCAGGCCGACGCCGTTTTCGAACTGCGGAAAATCCTCATAGCTGTCCACATCGGGCAGCGGATGCTTCGCAATCTGATAAAACTCGTCGGAGGGGAAGACGAACCGCGTACCGTGCGCGGCGAGCATCTCCTTTTGAAATGCTTCCGCCTGCCGGATGACCTGCTCGGCCTCCTCCTGCGTATAGGGGCGAAGCGGATACAGATGTTCGCGGTATTTGGTCAGCCCGACCGGCACCAGCGCCACCGTCAGCGCGTGCGGCGCGAGCGACGCCAGATCGCGCATGGTTCGTTCCAGCTCCGGCCCGTCGTTGATGCCGGGGCAGAGCACGACCTGACAGTGAAAGCTCATGTCGTGGTCGGCAAAGCGGCGAAGGTGTTCCATGATACGGTCGGCATGGATGTGGTGCAGCATCTTTTTGCGCAATTCGCCGTTGGTCGTCTGCACCGAGATATACAGCGGGCTGGCGTGGCGCTCGATCATGCGATCCATTTCCTGCGGCGGCAGGTTGGTCAGCGTTACAAAATTGCCCGCCATCAGCGAAAGCCGCCAATCGTCGTCGCGCACATAGAGGCTGGGACGCATGCCCGGCGGCATTTGCTCGATAAAGCAGAACATGCAGTGGTTCGCGCAGGTCTTCGGGCAGCTCATCAGGGAGGATTCGAGCGTCAGCCCGAGCGGCTCCTCGACGAGCTTGTGAACGTGCACCGTGCGCGACTGGCCGTCGTTATCCTCCAGCAGCATTTCCAGCGACGGACGTGCGGTGAGATATTGATAATCGACCAGATCGAGCACCGGCGTTCGGTTGATGGAAACGAGCGTCTCCCCTTCCCGGATGCCGCTGCGCGCGGCAAGCGAACCGGGGTGAACGCGAACAATACGCTGGGGCATGGAAACGAAACACCTTCTTTTTCAAAATAACCCAACATATTATGATGGATTTCGGCGGCAAAGTCAAGCATTTGCTTAAAAAAACGCGCGGCAGGCTGAAAAACCGCCGTGCCGCGCAGTAAAACCGTTTGTTATCCGTTTTTGTCCTTCGGCTTTTTGCCCAACAGGCCGCCGGTCATTTCGCTGACGTTTCGCCCGATCTTTTCGCCCATGGCTTTGCCGCTGCCGGTCTGCGCAAACGCGAAGATCAGCACGCCTGCCACGACGGCCACAATCAGGAAGATAACGCCGCCGGAAACGCCCGCGTCGTCTTTTGCGGCCGGTTTCTGCGTGCCGGATGCGCCCTTTTCGCTCTTTTCCGCGCTGGCGCTGCCGGTCTGCGGGCCGTAAAGCGTGTTGGATACGACCTTGGCCATCATATCCGCCGAATTGAGCACGCGCTCCTTGCTGATGGTATGTGTGCCAAACTCAAGCAAAATCGCATGCGGCGCGAGATCCTGATTATACGTGCCCTTGCCGATGAAAATATCCTTCACCAATCCGGGGTACTGTTTATCGGCGACGGCCTTCATCTGTTTGGCGAACTCCCGGTTGACCGAGCTGTTCTGGTTGCCGCGCCCGACCAGCAGCCGAACCCGCGACACGTTTTCGCCGTCGATGCTGCATGCGTATTCGCTCTGGTCGGGGATGCCGTCGCGATGGACGTCGATGATCGCGTCCGGCCTTTTCTGCAAAAGCCGCTCGGCGGTCTGTCGGCTGCGCCGATACGCGCCGGAATCGTGGGGCAGGTGGGTGGATTCATCCAGAATCACGTCGATGCCTTGCTGCTGAAGCGCATCGCGGAATTCGCGCGCCACGTCGTATATGCCGCCCTGCCCATTGACGCTCTGCGTTCCGTCGGAGGGAACGTAGCTTTCGTCGCTGTGCGTGACATACATGGCGATCAGCTTGCGGGAATCGTCGGCTTTTGCGCTGGCGGCGGGCACGGCGCTTTCCTGCGCGAAGACGGGTTGAGCCTGCCCCACGTCCAGCCACGAAACGTCCGGCATGGTTTCCTCGCCGATTTTTTCCGCAATGGCGTTTCCGTTTTGCACGGTTGCGATGCGGTAGAGAATGTTGTCGGCGCTGATGTATTCGTCGCCTTCGCTGATTTCGCCGCTGATGGAGAACAGATACGCGCCCGTTCCGTCTACCGCGACGTGCAGCGATTCGGCGACGTCGTTGGCGGAGGCCGTCGGCAGAAAGGCGGCGTATAACGCAATCGCCAGCGCAAAGGAGAGCGCGAGGCGGGAGAGCTTTTCCTTCATGCGCTTTGACCTCCCTGCAGCGTGCTGCCGTCTGTCTTGCCGCGCGCCATGCGCTCCATGATTTCGCCGAACAGCTCGCAGAGCATCACCGCCGTCACACCGGAAAGCACGACGGCGTCCAGCGCGCCCGCGCTGCCCAGATACAGAACCTGCTGAACGCCGCGCGTCCAGTTGACCACGCCGATTGCCGTGTCGGCAAGAATCATGCCGAGCACGCCCGCGATAAACGCGCTGCGCCGGGAGCGCCCCGTCAGCCACGCGATGACGCCGCCGCACAGACCGTAGAGCACCATCGGATCAAACGGCATGGAGACGGGGTCTGCGGGGAACAGCAGGCTGATGACGTCAATCACCGCGGCGGTCAGCACCGACGCGACCAGACAGCGGATTCGCTCCCTGCCCGTGCCGGCGTGAAAAAACAGATAGACGCAGACGCCTAAAGGCACAAGCGCGCCGCCGATGTTGATGGAAACCATTCCCAAACGGATATCCGGCAGCCAGCCGCCGACAAAAATCAGCGCGACCAGAAGCAGCGCCTGCCTGTCGGTGAGCGCCATTCGATCCAGAACGCGCTGCAAAACGCCGAACAGAATCAGCAGCGCGAGCACCACCAGAAGAATCATGCCCAGAGACACACAGTATCCCTCCTCGCTTCATTTCAGTAAAGACAGGATGCGCCGAAACGGCGTTTCATATGCCTGAAGGCGCGAAAAACAGTATCCGAACCTGAACGGAAATGCGCAAGTTTCAGGCGGGGCATTGCAAAAAACGGAAAAATCAGGTATAATATAGAGTTGTACGATTATAAGGAGGGCTTTATTCATGGCGAAAACCTATTCTGCCAGCATGCTCAAGGTGCTTGAAGGGCTGGATGCGGTTCGGATGCGTCCGGGTATGTACATCGGCTCGACAGGCTCCCGCGGTCTGCACCACCTGCTTTGGGAAATCGTGGATAACGCGATTGACGAGGTGGCCAATGGCTACGCCAGGAGCATCTCCGTGGAGCTGCACAAGGACGGCAGCGCCTCCGTGGAGGACGACGGCCGCGGCGTTCCGGTCGATATCCACCCGGAATTGGGCATCACGGGCGTGGAAGTGATCTACACCCGGCTGCACGCGGGCGGAAAATTCGATCATCAGAATTATGCGTATTCCGGCGGCCTGCACGGCGTCGGCGCGTCGGTCGTCAACGCGCTGAGCAAATGGCTCGTCGTGGATAGCTGCACCGGCGGAGGCCACTACCGCATGCGCTTTGAAAGCAATTATGATCCGGCGGAAAAGAAAATCGCTTCCGGGCGCGCGGTGACCCCGCT
>OLNU01000136.1_pt1 | contig 75936 bp, 59 predicted proteins | sample 1672241 | NCBI WGS metagenome assembly OLNU01 (sample SAMEA3136663, study PRJEB25190) | human gut metagenome | biome: human gut; feature: human-associated habitat; material: faeces | place: Austria | collected 2013 | reverse complement strand
TTTTTGCTGTTTTCCAAATCATTCCTTCTATCTAAAACACTAGATACTCTTTGTGCCCTATGTGCTGCATGGGATTTTTCCCATGCTATCATATCCTTAAATGTAAATCCAGCCTCTTCCATTGCACATATGCACCTATGCGCCAAACGCCTACCTGCAAAAATAAAACATGAAGCTCCCGGCTTCAACACTCTATACCACTCAGGTGCCCATTCAGCACACCACTCTTGATATTCTAATGGAATTTTTTTATCTGCTTCACTCCAACCATTTAACGGCTTTCCCCTTTTTTTGAAAACGGCTCCTGCCTTTTCTTGTGCGGGACTATGTCCTAATAATCCACAATTTGTATTTGAATGTAACACATCCCATTCATCCAAAGAAATACCATATGGTATATCTGATAAAATAAGATGTATTTTCTCCGTTTCAACCTCTTTTATAAGTTTTATACTGTCACCTTTTTTTAAATAACTCATATCTTCATCTATTCCTTGCTCTCAAGTCTCTTTATTAGTCTGTCCATTGTATCAGTCTTCTTTTTTTCTTCTTTAATCAGTAAATTAATAGCGTCTTCTCTTGACAGTTTCTCTATACTTGATATTTTATTGTTCAAAATATTTTCCTTTTCCCTTTTTGCTCTTCGTGCAACATATTTATTATATTTGCTTATTTGAGCATAAAAAAACTCTTTGTTAGTAGAAGTACGATTGCACAAATTATCACTAACCTTTTCAAAAAAATTCATTGCACGGTTATTTAAGCATGTTCGGCTTAATCTTGCATCATATGACCAAATTGGTTCTAACGAATATGTATCCGTTTCCACTATATTTCTGTCTATCAAAAATTTAAAATGCTCCCATGAAAAAAAACATGTCTTATTATTCAAAGCTTGCTCATATATTTGACTTTTTTTAGCTGGATATTGATACAGCGGGCAACACAATAATGCAAAAGTATCTGAATCACCTACCCAATTATCTCCTAACGCTCCTACTTTAAAATCTTTTTGATTTTTTGCTGTTCTTGACAATCGCATAGCTTTAGAATCTGCAACTAACGAATATCCGTGGTACTTACTTTTTGCCGAAACATCCGCACTATTTCCCCTTGCTTCTAAGACCTCTGATTCAAGCCCTACTTCTTTAAAACATCTAGCCAACACAATATCCGTCACCTTAGAATATACTTTTTCTTCAGTACTTGATGGTTTGATTGATTGAGGTATTGCCCCAATGTCTAATAAAATTTCACTTATTTCTTCTTTTTTTAATCTGTCCACATAAGCCATCAACCTTTTTGAAGCTTTTGAGAAATCTTCCGTACTATTTTTTTCTATTTCCTTTATTAACTCATCATATACCGACACAGTGCACCCCTCCTTGTAAACTAATCTTGTCTGTATTTTATCACATTTATTATGATTACTCTATATTCTTTTTATAATTACATATATGCACCGTTTAAAATATTACGGTTTTAATTATATTCAATTTTTATATATGCATTTGTATATGACCATTCTCTCTTTCCTCCTTCCCCATCTCTACAATCCTTTCATAATCTTCATCCTTGACAAATTTCCTAAAATATTCCAGTATAAACTCTGTCCCTTCCAACTCATAGATTCTTTCAGCTTTCTCATCAATCTCCTGATCCATACACTTTACTCTCCGTCTAAGATTTTCGTTTGCTTCTGCCAGTCTTTCTCTGTCTTCATTTGCCTGTCCCAGTTTCTTCTTCAATTCCATTGACTCTGCAAAGCAGCTTTTCGCCATTTTAACTATTCTTTTAAATATCCTGTTCAAACCTACAAGAAACGGCATTACAATCTTTTCTCTGTAAGATTTTGCACTCATCAGTCCTTTAGGTTCTTCCGGTCCTTTTGTTACTTTATTTTCAAATTCCCGAATGTCCTTTATTCCCCATTGTGCCACTGCATCTGCTTCTTTCAATTCTTTGTAAGTTTCTTCCAGCTTCTTATCGGCTCTTTGCTTTTCGGCAGTCTTTTTCAATATTTCATTATTCATAACCTCAACATTTTTTACTGCTTTTTCATATTTCTCATTTTCCTTTTTTACCTTGTACTCTACAACCGACAAATCATTATTCCATCCTGTTTGTTTGCTTTTAAGAAACTCACCAAGCCATACGAATATTCTGTTATCCACACATTCTCTTATTTTTCCCTGCAAGACCTCTTCAAGAAATTCCTTTGTGCATACTTTTCTCTTTGATACCTGCTTTGACATTCCCTTTTTAAATCCGTCAGCTACGGGAACTGCCACCACGTGCATGTGTGGGCTTGCCTCATCATAATGTATCACTGCATTTGCCACGACTAAATTTGGAGCAAACTTTTGCAACAGTTCCAATATCTCTTTGAACGCCACATCCATTCTTCTTCGTTTGTCAGGATTTTTGTCCCAAAACTCCTTGTCTCCTATTTGGAAAATCATTTCCACTGCCATGTCCTTGTTTGACTTTGCAGTCTTTTCAAAATAGTCATGTATTTTTCTTTCTTCTCTCGTCTGCTTTTTATTGTACTCTTCCACAGCCTCGCTGAACTGCTCCCTGTATACTTTCTTTATATCCTGCACTAATTTATCCGTACCCCATAATATTACTATATTCTCCTTATCATAATCATTAGAGCGGTACTTTCGTAAATTGTGCTTTGCAACACCTGAGAGTTTCGCCTTGCTGTTAATGGCACTGTTCTTCTGACTCAGGTGTGCTGAATATGATAATCCTGCCATAATCTCACTCCTTTTTTTTATTGTTTTGATACGTGCGGTGACACCTGCACGTTGTTATTTTTTAGTTATCTGCCCGAGGCTGTTGAAAACGGGTGGTTCTTATCAATTTGGCTCTGCCATAATTGATAACCCCCTAGCAGTTCTGTCAATGCCACAACTGCGGGGGCTCTGCCGAGGGCTTTAACTGCTGCCTTTACGGCATCAGTTCTGCTCACTGTTTTTTAAATATTTATGTGTGAGCAGACGTAACATCCAATCCTTTTTCCCTTTCCGTCGTTTTTATAACCGGCTTGATGTTACCATTACCTGCGGGTGTCACCCACAGGTCTTAATCATCAAAGGCAACTACCAACGAAACTCCTCCGGTATTCCTTTCCGATTAAGATAAGCTATTCTGTTACTCTCTCTTTCTTCATCCGTACTGGCCGTTAAACTCTTCGTATATAAATCCCTATCTATAAGCCTGTCCATCTTTTCAACCAGTCCTTCACTGATTTCCTGACGCAAATCTTCTCTGTCATAAATGAAATACTGATACATCATTCTGAACAAATCTTCATCTATCATCATTTTCTTATTTTTCTTTTCCATTTTTCCTCCAATCCGGCAAAACTGTAAACACGTAATAAAACAATTTATTTTTTTAGTTTTCTCATCACTGTTTACAGTTTAAGGTTTACATCAATTCCATATTTCCCGTAAATAAAGGGATTGCTCACTGTTTTCATATAAACAGTCCGATTTTTCAGTCAATGTTACTGTTTACAAATTAACTGTCATTTCCAAAATCACAGACTGTTTACATTCACTGTTTACAAATATTACAGCTGTTACTGTCACTTACACTCCGGTAATATTCAACCTTGGGACTTCAAGTCCCGAGGTTCCAACTCCAAAAGAAAGTGACATCATGTCACTAACTTTTACTTTGTGACATCATGTCGTGAAGTTCCAATCTTACACATCAAAAGGCAGCTGGACATTTTCATCAACTTCCACAAATTCATCAATATGTTTTCTCTTCCATCCTCTCTGGGTCCCATACTTTTTAAATCGATGAGTTGATATTGATTCCCAATCATTTGAAAATTCATTTCTCATAATTGCTCCGATTTCTTTTGATTCATAAGGCTTAGGCTCTTCATTTTCATGGTGAAATGCCAGTTCATAAATCATTGAAGAACATACATAATCCTCTTTCGTTGTTTCAAGGAAGTTTCCAATTATGCCAACCTTTGTATCTTCCGGCATACAGTTCTTCTGCATTTCTATTAACTCTTCCGTAAGTTCCTTATTAAATACAAGTTTCGTATTAACACCCCTGTGATACATGTCCATAATTTCTGCCCAACACTGTTCCATATAACTTCTTGTTTCCTCCTCATCTCCAAGGGGATGTTGCTCTGCCTTTTCCTTATCAACAAATACAGGTATAAATCTTCTGTTACCTGACCTGTCAAAAGGTAAAAAGTCAGCATTGTTGGACGAACCAACGAATATGCACTGTCGTGGTCTGTCTTCCGGATGTGTTTCATAGGGAACCTTATATGTTTCACTCTGACGGCTTAAAAATGACTTTATTTCCTCAACACTTCTTGCGTTGCAGGTTGCAAGCATTTCTGCCATTTCAATAATCCAGTGTCCCTGAATTTTTCTGAATACATTTTCATCATCAAGTTTTCTTAAATCATCTGAAAACCATTCATTTTCCATTGTGAGAAATCTTAAAAAACTGGATTTTCCTGCTCCCTGTCCGCCAACTAAACAGACCATATATTCAAACTTGCATCCGGGATTATATACTCTTTGTACCGCTCCCATCATCATGATTCTTGTAGCCTCGTAAATATAATCGCTTTCTTCTGTCCCAAGATATTTTGGAAGAAGATGTCTTAATCTTTCGGTTCCATCCCACTTCAAACTTTCCAGTCTGTCTATAATGGGATGATAATGATTGTTATTTCCTACAATGTCAATTGCTCTCTTAATGTTCTTATCCCTCGTGATGCCATATAGTTTTTCCATTCTAAGCATTATGTTGTTGAAATCAGTATCTGTAAAAGTCTTTGAACGTCTTCTCCAATCCATTTCCTTTACTATGTCTGTTTTACAGGAAAGTTCATTACGTTTTATTGCACCCTTTAGTAACGGGTCGTTATTAAGAACTGCTATGGCATTTGATATGGTCTGTCTCACCACACCATCAGGTCTTTTTTCAAGACTGTTTCTTACGGCTCTTATTTCATTATTTTTGTTATCTGTATCCTCCGTTTTGGAGGATTCATTTATTGTATTATCATTCATCGTCAGTCCTCCTTTTTAAAAATTTCTTGTTACGGAAGGTATTCCCTGCTATAATCTAATTGCGTTATTGATGTAGCAGGGATACTCTCCTTGTTATGTGGAAAAGTCCTATTTTACTTAGGGCCTTTTTCTTTGTCTGGATTCCACAAATATTCAGCTGCATCGAGCATTTTAATGATTGCCGATACCATTGCCTTATACTGTTCTTCCAAACCGTAAAGCTTCTCTTCATTGATTGATACCTCATTATTCATAAATTCATTTGATAAATTTTTAAGAGTTTTCTGCATTTTTTCAAGCTCTTCTACCAACGGATATATTGTCTCTTTCTTGCCAACTACACAAAGATGATTGTAAATACTTGCTTTAACAAAATAGTTCTGCTTCAACATTCCGCTTGATTTAATATTGGCTTCAATCTGCATTCTTTCCATTTCACTAACCCTAAAACTAATTGTCGTTTTTTTATGTACTCCCGGCATATCAAACCTCCATTACAAATCTTCTAGCATATCCACAAGTTTATCCTGACTGTCAGGATATAAATGACTGTATGTATTAAGTGTTGTCTCAATTTTCTCATGTCCCAGCCTTTCCTTAACTTCCAATGGTGAACATCCTTTATTTATGAGCAATGACGCATGAGAATGACGCAAGTCATGTAATCTTATTTTCTTTACTCCTGTCTTCTTTACAATCCTCTCCATTTCATGAGTTAGATAACTCTTGGTAAAGGAAAATATTCTGTCGGTTGGCATAATTCCATATAAGGAATTAAAATACTCTTCTAAATCATCCCTTAGAAACTTCGGAATTTTTATCTGTCTTTTGCTTTTTTCTGTTTTGGGTGTTGATATTACATCCTTACCATCAATTCGCTGAAAAGATTTGTTAATATCAATTCTTCTTGTCTCCAAATCAATGTCTTTATAAGTTAATGCCAACAGTTCCCCTATTCTCATTCCGGTCCAATAAAGCATCTGAAAAGCAATATATGATACTGCCTTATCCTTTGCACCTTCTATAAATACCTTATACTCGTCTAAGGTCCAGAATTTCATCTCCTCTGCTCTGCCCTTGCCTATTGAACCTGCTTTTCTACAGGGATTACTTGGTAAACCTCTAAAATTAACAGCATAATTAAACATTGCACTTAACTGATTATTTACTGTTTTTAAATATGTTTGCTTATATCCTTTATCCAACAATTCATTCTGCCATTTTCTAATATCTAATGGTGTTATTTCACTTAACAGTTTATTTTGAAAATATGGTCGTATTTTATACTCAATTATGTATTTCTTTGTTTTCATAGTGTTGTCCTTAAGTCTCTTTTCCATATCTTCATAATATTCATCAATAAACTGTCCAAATGTTAATGAAGTATCACACTTTTGTTTTTGCAAAAAATTCATTGCCCATTCCTGTGCTTCACTTTTTGTCTTAAATCCTCTCTTAAATTTCTTTTTGCGTATGCCCTGCCAGTCAGTGTAATAAAACTGCACATACCATGTTCCCTTTTTCTTGTCTTTAGTTAAATTCACTGTGCATTCCTCCTTTACTTTTTTTAATTTCTACTTTTTTAATTTCTGAATGTTTCTACTGTATTACCTGCAAGCCATAATATTTTTCTTCAAAATATTTCTTTGGAACTTTTCCGGCAATAATGCGATAACCATTTTCCTGCAACTCTTCATTTAACTCATGGATTGTCTTATAAGCTGTTGCCCTTGATACTCCAAGAATTTCCATAATCTGAGTTGCTGTTAAATATGTATTTGTAACATTAACCATAGTCCTTACCTCCTCATCTTTATATTTCACAACCCCAAACGTTTTCAGATACATTTGTTTCTGTTGTGTTGCATTTCATTATACAGATACTTTTGTATCTTGTCAAATATTTTTTTATGTTTTTTTATATAGTATTACTAAATGGACAGATTAGTGTTATTCTGCTAAAATACAATATTTTTGACACTTTTATAATATTTTGATACAATGCTTAACAGCAGATACAATTGTATACGTTAGGAGGATATGTTATGACAATTGGCGAGAAGATACGTACTTTAAGAAACTCTAGAGGTTATTCTCAAAAACTTTTAGGCGAATTAGCCGGAGGAATCAACGAAGTTACTATTAGAAAATATGAGGCTGGAGACAGAAATCCTAAACCGGACCAATTAGAAAAGATTGCACGTGCTCTAGGCACTTCTGTTATATATTTTATGGAATCAAACATAGAAACCGGAGCTGATGTTATGGCATTACTCATGCAGCTTGATAGAAATGTTGGATTAAAATTTGACTATAAGGTTGTTGCAGGTAAGATTGACCCTGCATCCATAAATATTAGTTTTGACAATAATCATATCAATGAACAACTTGTAGAATATATTCTTGCTATGGAATTTTTAAGAAGAGGAACTACTTCTTGTAAGGAAAACCCTGAATATTCGGATGATACTAAAATTAATTTTTTGAAAAGCTATGAAGAAGACTATGAAGGTCTCAAACAGGAGTTATTAAATGATCAGGAGATTGTTAAGGTAGACAAAGATATATTTGAGCTATAGATATGAGAAAACGGAGCAGTGTGAATGCTCCGTTTTTTATATCTATTATTTAATTTTCAATATGTAACGCACTTAATTATATATGTCCAGCAACTATTCTGTTTGATTTTCTACACCGTTATAAAAAGTTTTTGATATTGTTTTTAATTCTTCAGCCACTTCAAACGCGGTTATTACTTTGTTAATATCTGATTTTTTAGTCTTTGTTTTCTCTATACCATTATCTATTTTTTCTAATGATTCATTTATACTAGATTTATAAGCCTCTCTCAATGGAACAATCATATCTTGAACTACTTTGTTTATTCCATTTATAACTTTTGAAAAATCGTAATTTTCCAATATCCTTTGAGTCATTTTTCCAATTGATAATGCAAAATTACCAAGTATATCAACATAATCTACGTTCTCAAAATCTTTGTCTTGTATTTTTATAATAGCCTTGCTTAAATCCTTATTCAATTCATTTAATTTTTTATTAGTACATTTGTACTCTCCCTTTGTTATTTTTTTTGAATGTGCAACTTTGTTCCTCAAATCATGTATTTCATAAATCTTTTTCTCCCATTTTTGCTGTTTGCCCAATATTTCGAAATTTCTTTCCCATAAACTACATGGTCTCATTTCGTTTATTAATTCTATTAATTCTTCTTTTTCCTTATTTTTTATATCGTCTTTTTTAAGTTTATTTTCGAAAAAATCTATATAATTTATCTGACGTTTTTCAAACAAAAATCTTTCCATTGAATCTAAATCAAATTGTTCTAATGTATCACTTAAAGATAAATTCCCTTTAGCCTTTGCAACTTTTTTCATACCATTTAGCTGTTCTTTCGTAATAGTCTTATTTCTCCACTCACTACCAAATGCTTTTGTTAAAACCAATAGAATCATCTGCCTAAGTAATCTCTCAAAATTTCCATACTTTGGATATAGTCTTTCACAAAAACTTGCAGAAACACCATCATAAACTCTAATAATATCTATATATTTCTGTTCTGGAGATTTTACAAGACATTCATCTAAATTCAATAACACATCTTCTCCTTTATTCACTCTAAGATTAGATGTAATTTCTAAATAATATCTCTGCGAATTTTTCTTATGTCTAATCGAATATTTTACAAAATTTTTGTCATCTATAAGTATATATTCACTCTGTCGCCTATAACCACTATCTTCCAAACATGAAAAAATAATTTGCTCAAATGTTCTATTATTATCTTTTGTTTTTTCCAAAATTATATAACTCATTTTTATTTCTGCCACGAATTTACCTTAGACCTTTCTACTCTTAAATTCTTGTTCCATTCTTATTTATTAAATAATTTTAACATTTTAGAATCAAAATAGAATCACTCTTATATAAAAATATCCCACAACGCCCATAAATAAAGGCTTTGTGGGATTTTTGTATCTATTCAAACTCTATAGTTCCAGGTGGCTTACTCGTCAAATCATACATTACTCTATTGACTCCTCGCACCTCATTTATAATTCTGCTCATTACCTTTGATAATACTTCGTAAGGTATTTCTGCAGCTTCTGCTGTCATAAAATCTACAGTATTTACTGCACGGAGTGCAATGGCGTAGTCATATGTTCTTTCATCACCCATTACACCTACGCTTCGCATGTTTGTGAGCGCTGCAAAATACTGTCCGATTGTTTTGTCCAATCCGGCATTTGCAATTTCCTCGCGATAGATTGCGTCTGCATCCTGTACCATTTTAACTTTCTCAGCTGTTACTTCGCCGATGATACGGATTCCAAGTCCCGGTCCCGGGAATGGTTGGCGGTATACAAGATAATCAGGTATGCCCATTTCTAAGCCGGCTTTTCTTACTTCGTCCTTAAACAAGTCACGGAGTGGTTCGATTATTTCTTTAAAATCTACGCAATCAGGTAATCCTCCTACATTGTGATGTGACTTGATTACTGCTGATTCACCACCCAATCCACTTTCTACAACGTCAGGATAAATTGTTCCCTGTACTAGAAAGTCTACTGCTCCGATTTTCTTTGCTTCTTCTTCAAATACACGGATAAATTCTTCTCCGATAATTTTACGCTTCTTTTCAGGTTCAGTTACTCCTGCTAATTTGCTATAGTAACGTTCCTGTGCATTTACACGAATAAAGTTTAAGTCATATGGACCATCAGGGCCAAATACAGCTTCTACTTCATCTCCTTCATTTTTACGAAGTAAACCGTGGTCTACAAATACACATGTAAGCTGTTTTCCAATTGCTTTTGAAAGCATTACTGCTGCAACAGATGAATCTACACCACCTGATAATGCGCACAATACTTTCCCGTCTCCAACTTTTTCGCGGATTGCCTTAATTGATTCCTCTACAAATGAATCCATTCTCCATTCACCTGAGCATTGGCATACTCCACGAACAAAATTGTAAAGCATCTTTGTTCCTTCCTGTGTATGAAGTACTTCAGGATGGAACTGTATTGCATAAAGTTTCTTATCTGCATTTTCTGCTGATGCACAAGGGCAGTCCTTTGTATGAGATGATATTTCAAATCCAGGTGCTACCTTTGATATATAATCAAAATGACTCATCCAACAAATTGTTTTAGGTGAAACGCCTTCAAATATCTGTGAATTTGTTTTATCTACGATTACTTCTGTTTTACCGTACTCGCGAACGTCTGCACGTTCTACCTTTCCTCCTAAAACATGCATCATAAGCTGTGCTCCGTAGCAAAGTCCTAAAACAGGAACTCCCATTTCAAATAATTCCTTTGAATATGTTGGAGAATCAGCTTCATAACAACTATTAGGTCCTCCGGTTAAAATAATTCCCTTTGGATTCATAGCTTTTATTTTTTCAATGTCAGTCTTATAAGAATAAATCTCACAATATACATTGCATTCACGAACTCGTCTTGCAACCAGCTGATTATACTGACCACCAAAATCAAGTACGATTACTAATTCTTTCTTCACTATAATTCCTCCTAATTAATATGTGTTTCCACTTGAATCGTTGGCTAATTTTCGAAAACATTTATTAAAACTGAACTTTATTCATTTTGTTTTCTCCTATAATGGCTTTAACCAATTTATTGTAAAATACGATAAATGCTATTAATATCATTAATTGTATTTTTCTCAAATCATTAACAATTCTACATTATTTTTAATATTAAAACAAGTAGGCTATTGTTAAAACCATAACAATATAAACCTTTTCTTAAATTAACAAAGCACCTGACATTTATTAATATCAGGTGCTCGTATTTAAATACCTTACTTCTAAAATTGATTCATTAGCTGCAGATTAAACTTCATTAATCATTAATCTTATATGAAACTATATTCCCTTACTTTACTTTCGATTTATCATACCTAATCAAAATCGTGTTTCAAAAATACCATCTGCAAATAATTTAATATATCTACATATATAAGGATGTTATCTTTCTAATCTCTGTAACAACGTTGCCACTTGGAGATTAATAACCATCCTTCAATCCACTCTCTTCTTACAACTCTTCCGATCCGTTGTACCTTATGTAGATAATCCGGTAACTCCTTTCTTACCTATATTTGACTAATATTCACTCGATTCCAATTGTTCTGTTTCCCTAGTACGGATTAAATAAATATTGGAGTCTCTCGTTTTCTCCTATAGGACTTTTTCCCATTAAACATTCCTCTTGGATACTTACTTAATTTTCATCTCATGACACGTTCTAATGATAATTTTTAGAAGTCTTACGGTATTAATTTCTTATTAAGTTTTAATGTACTTTTCCTTTAACTTGTAACTATAATCTAGCACATTTTTATGCAATTTTAAAGGGTTTAAAAACATGTTTTTAATCTTTGTAACCATTGCTGTTTTTGGCCTTTTTAAATCCTTTTTATTTTCCTGTTTTTTATGAAAAATACACAATATTTTAAAATGTCAACTTTATTATTTTTTGTCTTTTTCCAAATACTGTTTTACGTATTTTGCAGTATAAGATGTAGGGTGTTTTGCTACCTCCTCAGGAGTTCCCGAAACTACAACAGTTCCACCTCTGTCTCCTCCATCAGGACCCATGTCAATAATATAATCTGCGGTTTTAATAACATCAAGATTATGCTCTATTACAACTACCGTGTTTCCTTCGGCTGCAAGCCTTTGTAGAATTTCTACTAACTTGTGTACATCTGCAAAATGAAGTCCTGTTGTAGGTTCATCAAGTACATAAATTGTTCTTCCCGTACTTCTTTTACTTAATTCTGTAGCAAGTTTAATTCTCTGAGCTTCTCCACCGGATAATGTAGTTGATGGCTGTCCTAATTTAATGTATGACAATCCAACATCGTATAAAGTCTGTATCTTGTTATGAATTTTTGGTACATTTTTGAAAAAGTCCAATGCCTCCTCAACTGTCATATCAAGTACATCGTATATGCTCTTTCCTTTATACTTAACCTCTAATGTTTCACGATTATATCTCTTTCCACCACATACTTCACATGGCACATAAACATCTGGAAGGAAATGCATTTCTACCTTTAAAATACCATCACCTGAACAAGCTTCACAACGGCCGCCTTTAACATTAAAACTAAAACGACCTTTCTTGTAACCTCGCTCCTTAGCATCCATTGTATTTGCAAATAAATCTCTAATAGTGTCAAATACCCCTGTATAAGTTGCCGGATTAGAACGTGGAGTTCTTCCTATTGGAGACTGATCAATATCAATAATTTTATCTAACTGCTCTACTCCCTCTATTGTCTTATGCTTTCCGGGAATATATCTTGCTCTGTTTAACTGTTTTGCAAGAGATTTATATAAAATTTCATTTACAAGTGAACTCTTACCTGAACCTGAAACACCTGTTACACATGTAAGCACTCCTGTAGGAATTTTTACATTTATATTTTTTAAATTATTTTCCTTTGCTCCAACGATTTTTAGCCAACCTGTCGGTTTTCTTCTTGTTTTTGGAACAGGAATCTTTATTTCACCACTTAAGTATTTTCCTGTAATTGAGTTTGGATTCTTCATAATATCTTCAGCCGTTCCGGTAGCTATAACTTCACCTCCGTGGGCTCCTGCTCCCGGACCTATATCTACTATGAAATCTGCTGCTCTCATTGTATCTTCGTCATGCTCAACTACTATCAATGAATTACCCAAATCACGCAAATGTTTAAGTGTTGCAAGTAACTTATCATTGTCATTCTGATGAAGACCTATACTTGGTTCGTCTAATATATAAGCGACTCCAACAAGCCCTGACCCTATCTGGGTTGCAAGACGTATTCTCTGAGCTTCTCCACCGGATAATGTTCCCGTTGCTCTTGAAAGACTTAAATAGTCCAATCCTACATCAACCAAAAACTTGAGTCTTCCCTTTATTTCTTTAAGAATTTCATCGCCGATTTTATGTTGCATTTCTGACAGTTCAACATTTTCCAAAAACTCTCTTAAATCCCTAACAGGCATTTCTGTCATCTCATAAATATTCTTATCTGCAATTGTTACAGCAAGCGATTCTTTCTTTAATCTTTGTCCGCCACAAGTCTTACACGGTGTAATTCTCATGTATGTCCCATATTCTGCCTTTGTTGATTCTGCACTTGTTTCTCTATATCGTCTTTCAACATTTCTTATAAGTCCCTCAAATGCAATATCATAAACACCTTCTCCACGCTGTCCTCTATAATGAACAGGCACGGAAACTCCATTTGTTCCATGTATCAAAATATCATGAATTTCCTGTGGATAGTCTTCAAACGGTGTATCTAAATCAAAATTATATTTTTTACCTAAAGCCTTAAGAATGGCATTTGCAAAGCTCTTACCATCATTTGCACTCTGCCACCCAAGAACAACTATCGCTCCCTGATTAATACTTAAACTTTTGTCAGGAATCATTAAATCCTCATCAAACTCCATCTTATATCCTAATCCATAACAATCAGGACACGCACCAAACGGATTATTAAATGAAAAACTTCTCGGCTGAATTTCATCAATACTAATTCCACAATCCGGGCATGAAAAATGCTGACTAAATGTCATTGGTTCTCCATCAATTACATCGATAATCATTAAACCATCTGCTAATTTAAGTGCATTATCAATAGAGTCATTAAGTCTCTTTTCCATTCCTTCTCTAATTGCAAGTCTATCTACAACTATTTCAATATTATGCTTTATATTCTTATCTAATGTTATGTCTTCTGTTAGTTCGTACATATTTCCATCTACACGAACACGTACATATCCACTTCTTTTCGCTCCTTCAAGCACTTTTTCATGGCGTCCTTTTCTTCCTCTAACAACCGGTGCAAGAACCTGAATCTTTGTTCTTTCAGGAAGTGCCATTATCTTATCCACCATTTCATCAACAGTCTGTTTTTTTATTTCACGGCCACATTTCGGGCAATGCGGAATACCTGCTCTCGCAAATAAAAGTCTTAAATAGTCATATATTTCCGTAACAGTTCCAACTGTAGAACGTGGATTTCTATTTGTTGACTTCTGGTCTATTGAAATTGCCGGAGGAAGTCCTTCTAAACTTTCTACCTGTGGTTTTTCCATCTGTCCTAGGAATTGTCTTGCATAAGAAGATAATGATTCCATATATCTTCTCTGCCCCTCAGCATAAATTGTATCAAATGCAAGAGACGATTTACCTGAGCCACTAAGACCTGTCAATACGACAAATTCATCTCTTGGAATATCTATATCTATATTTTTTAAATTGTGCTCTGCTGCACCTCTGATTTTTATATATTTTTTATTATCCAATTGTCTGTCCTCTCTACATGCAGGGTGTTCTGAATATTAATTAAAAATAACAAACTGCAAATTCACTACAATTATTATAATTATATTTTCTCTCAAACCTCTTACACTCTGCCTATATTCAAATCTGCTTAATTCAAATATTTTCGCAAATCTGCTATCTTATCTCTAAATTCTATTGCTGACTCAAAATCAAAATCAGCTGCAGCCTTCTGCATTTTCTTTGTCAGCTTATCTATCAATTTGCGAATTTCCTTTGGATCCATTGATTCCGGATCTTTCTCAATATCATTAATCTTCTTGTCCACTTCTTTTGAAATACTAATAAGGTCACGCACTGCTTTAATAATAGTTTTTGGCGTAATTCCATGCTCCTTATTGTACTTCATCTGTATATCTCTACGTCGATTTGTTTCATCTATGGCAACCCTCATTGAATCAGTAATCTTGTCCGCATACATGATTACATGACCCTCAGCATTTCTTGCGGCACGTCCTATCGTCTGGATAAGCGATGTCTCCGATCTTAAAAAGCCTTCTTTATCTGCATCTAATATTGCTACCAATGCAATTTCCGGAATATCAAGACCTTCCCTTAAAAGGTTAATTCCTACAAGTACATCAAATTGGTCAAGTCTCATATTTCTTATAATTTCTGCTCGCTCCAATGTATCTATGTCCGAATGAAGGTATTTAACCCTGATTCCAACTTCCTTCATATAGTCAGTCAAATCCTCTGCCATCCTCTTAGTCAAAGTAGTAACTAATATTTTATTCTTCTTTTCTACTTCTTTATTAATTTCAGAAATTAAATCATCTATCTGCCCTGCAACCGGTCTCACTTCAACCTCAGGATCCAAAAGACCTGTAGGTCTGATAACCTGTTGTGCTCTTAATAACTCATGCTGACTCTCGTATTCTCCCGGTGTTGCCGAAACAAACATAATCTGATCAATCATGCTTTCAAATTCATCAAAATTAAGTGGTCTGTTATCTTTTGCTGATGGAAGTCTGAATCCATAATCCACCAGTGTTGTCTTTCTTGACTGATCGCCTGCATACATTCCTCTAATCTGTGGAACTGTAATATGCGATTCGTCTACTATTATTAGAAAATCATCTCCAAAATATTCCATTAATGTATGAGGTGTCGCACCCGGTTCTAATCCTGCCATATGTCTTGAATAATTCTCTATGCCTGAGCAAATGCCGGTTTCCCTAAGCATTTCCATATCAAAATTAGTACGCTCGGCGATTCTTTGTGCTTCAATCAGCTTATCCTCACTCTTAAAATAAGCTACCTGTTCTGCCAGTTCCTTCTCAATTGCCGCAATCGCACCTTCCATCTTTTCAGGTGGAATAACATAATGAGAATTAGGGAAAATTGCCACATGTTCCAGTCTGTTCTTAACTTCACCTGTTAATGTATCAATTTCCGTTATCCTGTCCACCTCATCTCCAAAAAATTCTATACGGACTGCCGTGTCGCCATATGAAGCCGGAAACACCTCAACAACATCTCCTCTTACGCGAAAAGTACCACGCTTAAAATCCATATCGTTGCGATCATATTGTATCTCTATTAATTTTCTTATTACTTCATCTCTATCCTTAATCATTCCCGGTCTTAGGGAAACAACCATATTCTTATAATCAATCGGATCTCCTAAGCCATAAATACAGGAAACTGACGAAATAATAATAACGTCTTTTCTTTCCATCAAAGCCATTGTTGCCGAATGTCTTAATTTATCTATTTCATCATTTATTGCCGAATCTTTTTCTATATAAGTATCTGTACTTGGCACATACGCCTCCGGCTGATAATAATCATAATAGGAGACAAAATATTCCACTGCGTTATTTGGAAAAAATTCTTTAAATTCACCATATAACTGAGCTGCCAAAGTCTTGTTATGAGCAATAATCAGCGTTGGTTTATTAAGTTGTTGTATAACATTCGCCATTGTAAATGTCTTACCTGAACCTGTTACACCTAATAAGGTTTCACACTGATTACCTTTTTTAAATCCTTCAACTAATTCTTCTATTGCCTGGGGCTGATCCCCTGTCGGCTTAAATTCTGATACTAATTCAAAATGATCCATAAAATACCTCTGTTATATTTATCCCCTTATTTTATGTGATGCCAGAGTCAAAAGGTCTAAGTTCCACATGAGTTTGCCCACAAATAGGGGTCGCCCTGCAAACGAATTTTATAAAGAGTTGATAAATAGCATTATTTGCTCACAAATAGGGGCTTTCGCCCTAGCATCATATTATTTAATTATAAAACTTTTACTCTATTCGATATCTTCTTAGTATTGCTACCTGATTAGTATATCATTCAGGCAAAAAAAAGTACAGAACAAAATCGAACTTTTGTTCTGTACGCTTTTGACAATTTTTTATTCTTCTGACAATGTATCTATTGCTTTTTGTAACTGGTCATCTCTTTCTGTCTCAGAATTTTCTTCTACTTTAATATCCGGCTCAATGCCTGTTCCCTGAATATTAACTCCACTTGGTGTAAAATATCTCTGTATCGTAAGTTTTATTGCCGAACCGTCAGATAATGGCATTATTGTCTGTACAATTCCTTTTCCAAATGATGTATACCCTATTATTGTACCTGCCTTAAAATCTTTAATTGCCCCTGCAAAAATCTCTGCTGCACTGGCACTGTTTTCATTCTGTAAAACAACCATAGGCATATCAAGGCAATTTGCATCAGATTTTTGTTCTTCTTTATTGCCATCTTTATCCTCAGTGTACACCAAAACTCCCTCAGGCAAAATATCATCTAACATATTTACTACAGTTTTATACATTCCACCCGGATTATCTCTAACATCAAAAATAATAGACTTCATTCCCTGCTTCTTTAAACTTTCCAAGCCCTCTTTAAACTGATTGTATGTAACCTCATCAAATTCTGTTATCTGCATGTATCCTATATTATTATCAAGCATTTTTGTTTCTATTGTAGGAACATTAACTTCATCTCTTTCAATTTCCATATCAATGTACTTTGATGTAGATGGACGATATACTGTGACTTTAACCTTAGTTCCTTTATCTCCTTTCATCTTTGCAACAACGGAGCTTAAATCTTCACCGGTTACTTCTTCATCTTCTACTTTATATATAATATCCTTAGCTTTAACACCCGCTTTATCTCCAGGTGCTCCGTCAAATACTCTAACTGCAGTAATTACTCCCGTATCATTATTCTGGCTAACAACAACACCTATTCCACAGTAGCTTCCGCTAGTACTTTCAAGCAATGACTGATATTCTTCTTTTGTATAATACACAGAATATGGATCATCTAATCCATTTAAAAGGCCTTTATAAATACTGTCTTTTATTTTTTCATCATCCTTATTGTCATTGTAATCCAAATAATAATCATCAATCAATTTATTTAGATAATTCATCTTTGTCTGTACTTGTGATGCAATGTTATCTGAGCTATTTGTCTTAACTATTGTTGAAATTGTACCTGCTGCAAATCCACCTCCAAATACAAACACAACAACCAAAATTACGCCTATTATTTTAGCAGCTTTCTTTTTTTTCATAATTTATATGTCTCCTTATAATAGTTATTTATATTTTTGCCGTATATAACAGAACAAAGGCACCCACTATTTTATCTTAGTAGTGTGCCTTCGTTTTCTTTATTTGCTCACGTAATTCCAAGGACTTACATATGCCCCATTTAATCGTACACTAAAATGCAAATGATTTCCTGTTGACGAACCTGTTGTTCCTACAAGCCCTATAACGTCTCCCGCACTTACATTTTGTCCTGCTGATACAATTAATGCAGAACAATGCATATATACAGTATATACACCATTGCCGTGATCTATTCCAATCCAGTTTCCTGCTGTTGTACTATAGTTTGCCCACGCAACCTGTCCTGATGCGGCTGCCACAATTCTTGTTCCTGCCGGAGCCGGTATGTCTATACCTGAATGATATGACTGTTTGCCTGTAAATGGATCTGAACGGTATCCAAAATCAGATGATACTGTGCTATATCCAGGCAAAGGCCAAATATATCCTGTTGCAGAATTTACGGTATTTTGTGTACTTCCTGCATTGCTGTCAGTATTTGGATTTGTCTTAGTTACTCCTGTTGAAGCAGAACTCTGTCCTGTACTTTTATTAGCATTCTGAGCTGCAAGTGCTGCTTTTCTTGCTGCCTCTTCTCTTGCCTTTTCAATGCTTTCCATTTCCTGAATAACCTGTTTCTGATTGCTGATTTCATCATCTATATTATCTTTGCTTTTCTTTCCTGCAGCAATCAGGTTATTATATTCTTCCATTTCTTTTTCTTTTGCATCAGACAATATCTGCAAATCGCTCTTTTGTTTTGAAAGCTTTGTTTGCAAATTCTCTAAATTAGTTTTACTGTCTTCTAACGCAACTTGAGTATCAGCAATTTCCTGCTTTGTCTCTTTCATTTTATTTAACATTTTTCTGTCATATGATGAAATTTCTGATATGTATTCTGCCTTATTAAGAAAATCTCCAACACTCTTTGATGACAAAATCAAATCCAACATCTGTGTATCGCCATTTTCATACATAAACTGTATTCTAAGTTTCATCGCAGCATACTGATTCTCTATGCTTGTCTGAGCATTCTCTAATTTTTTCTCATTTTTCTTTATTTTCTTTTCAGTTTTATCAAGTTCATTCTCGTTGTCATACATTTGTTTTGAAATAGCTGAAACCTGAGAATCCACTGTATTAATAAATGTTTTTGCGTCAGCCTTTGATTTTTCCAAACCATTAATCTGCTGTTGAACATCTTCCTGCTCATTCTGCAAATTATTTAATTTATCTTTTTCGTCCTTAATTGTAGCTCTAGACGGCACTGCCGTTCCTATTATTAAGCTAAGGACAAGAAATCCACACAATATCTTGTTTCTTTTTTTCATGAACATTCTCCTCATATATGTGTTGCCCCCTCCCTTCGGTCGGCGGCTATTCGTCGGAAACATTTATAGAAAATGAACTTTGTTCATTTTGTTTCCTCCTCCTTAAACCTTTAAGTGCTTTCTAATTGATAAAATACTTCCTACAAATCCAATTCCTGCACCGATTCCTAATCCCATAGGAACCAATACTGCAAAAATTGTGCTCTGTGGTAAAAATACAATTATAGAAGATAATGCGCTAAACTGCTGCATTACGAATTCGACAACCTTTTCATATAACACTTTAATAAGTACTAATGGAATTGTTGCTCCTACTAAACCTATAACTATACCTTCTATGATAAATGGTGCTCTTACAAAAATATTTGAAGCACCAATTAACTTCATTACTTTTATTTCTTTCTTACGAACAGAAATACCAATCATTACCGTATTACTAATAAGGAAAATACCTACAGCAAGCAATACAACAATTATGGCTACAGATGCATATCCAACAAGCCTTCCAAAGCTTGTCATTGCGCTTACTGTTCCTTCTGAATAATTTACTGCTCTTACACCCTCTACCTGAGACATCTCATCTGAAAAGCTTTTCTGGTCTTCTATATTTTTCAAATATACTGTATAAGATGCTGAATTTGCCAACGGATTGTCATCCTTAAATCCTTCTGCTAAATCTTCATTCTGTTTAAAATATTCTACTTTAAAAATATCCCACGCTTCTTCTGCTGAAGTAAATGTGTAATTTGCCACTTTATCATTTGCAGCTATCTGCGCCCCTATGGCATCAATTCCTGCCTGATCTATTCCTTCGTTAAAAAATATAGTAATTCCTACCTGGTCTTCTGCTGATTTTACAATGTACTGGAAATTTACTACAATTGTATAAAACATACCAATCAGAAATACACAGGCAGCTATTGTACTAATCGAAGCAAGTGAAAATAATTTGTTTCTCTTTATATTTACAAGCCCTTGCTTAAGGCAATATAATGCTGTTCTAATTTTCATCTTTAATCCACCTTACTGTCGCTTACCTTTATTCCTTTTTTCATTGTAATTACTCTTTTTTGCATTCGCTCAACTATTTCCATATTATGCGTAACTACAACTACCGTCGTTCCCTGTTTGTTAATCTCATCCAACAATTTCATGATTTCCCATGAATTTCCCGGATCCAGGTTTCCGGTTGGCTCGTCTGCCAATAACAATGCCGGCTTATTTACCAACGCTCTTGCAAGTGCAACTCTCTGCTGTTCACCACCTGATAACTCATTTGGAAATGACTTATATTTTTCAGAAAGCCCAACTAAAGATAACATTCTAGGAACATTTTTCTTTATTTCTCTTGTGGACACACCTATTACTCTCTGTGCAAATGCGATATTTTCATATACATTTCTATCTTTCAAAAGACGGAAATCCTGAAATACAACTCCTACTTTTCTTCTGTATTTTGCAGTCTTTCCTGATCTTAGTTTTCTTAATTCAGTATCGTTTACGATAATTTTTCCTTCTGTCGGTTCTAATTCCTTCAAAAGTAATTTAATAAATGTTGATTTGCCTGAACCGCTTGTTCCTACAACAAATACAAACTCTCCATCTTCAATTTCTATATTAAGGTTACTTAGCGCCGGTGCACCATTACCATACGACTTAGTAACATTTTCAAAAGTAATCATTTTCTTTGTCCTCTCACCCTGCCGTGACTCCTAAAAGCATTTGAAATGCGCAGAAAAACTGCGCATTCCATTATAGCCGTATTTAGAATTCATTCATACTATCCATGTAATTCATATATTTTACTACCATTAATGCAATCTTAAATGTTATTGCATCTTCAAACACTCTTAAATCAAGTCCTGTGCTCTTTTGTAATTTATCTAATCTGTATACAAGTGTATTTCTATGAATATATAACTGTCTTGATGTTTCAGATACATTCAAATTATTTTCAAAGAACTTATTTATTGTTGTAAGTGTTTCTTCATCAAAATCATCAGGTGACTTTCCATTGAAGTTTTCCTTTATAAACATCTTACAAAGAGGAATAGGTAACTGATAAATCAAACGTCCAATTCCTAAGTTGTTATATGCAATAACACTCTTATTGCTATAGAAAATCTTTCCTACATCTAAAGCCATCTTTGCTTCCTTATAAGAACGTGACACTTCTTTTAATTCTGAAATAATTGTACCATATGCAACTGTTGCCTTAACCATTGCTTCTGTATTTAACATATCAACAATTGTTTCTGAAATCTTCTGAACATCTTCATATCCTTGTTTTTCTTCAAGATTCTTAATTAATATTATGCTCTTTTCATCTACTGCTGTAATAAAATCTTTCTTCTGTGTTGCAAATAATGTTCTGACAGTTTCTAATGCAACACTGTCTTTTTCATTCTTTGTTTCAATAATGCACACAACTCTTCTTGTATCCATGTCTATGTGCAATTTCTTAGCTCTGTTATAAATATCAACCAACAAAAGATTATCTAACAAAAGATTCTTTATGAAATTATCTTTATCAAATCTTTCTTTATACGCTACCAAAAGATTCTGTATCTGGAAGGCTGCCATCTTTCCAATCATAAATACATCATCATTTGCTCCCTGAGCTATTAAAATTAATTCTAACTGGTTCTCATCATATACCTTAAAAAATTGGTATCCCTGAACAGACTGGCTATCTGCCGGTGAACCTGCGAATGCAATTATAGCATCTTTAAACTGGTTTCCAATCTGGGAAGTACTGGCAACTATTTTTCCATCTGTATCAGCAACATATAAGTCAACTCTTGATATGTCTTTTACTCCTTTGATTGTTGATTGTAGTATCTGATTTGAAATCATTCTGTATACCTCTATTTCTTTTTAATTTAATGCATCCCAACATTTTGTTTTCTAAGAAATTATAATTTAAAATTATAAATTTTGTGTGTACGTAAATCTTTTCTGACTAGAGTTTATCTTTTTATTTTCATCAAAATAAGCTCAACACATTCTTATCTTATAGTTTAATATAATTTTCATTAAAAAAAAAGAGAAAATACACTTTTTTTGTGCATTTCCTCTTTTTTTCACATTTATTTCATTTTTACTAGTTTGTGATAACCTGTTCTGTTTCTTTATCAAAGATATGCAACTTTGTAAGATCCATTGCCATTCTTACTTCATCACCAGGTCTAGCCTGTGTACGAGGATTTACTCTTGCTGTACAATCGAATCCTTCTACATCGAAATATAAGTAAACTTCAGCACCTAATAATTCGTATAATCTGATTGTTGTTGTAAATACACTTTCAGGTGACATTTCAATGAAGCTTTCTTCATCATGAATATCTTCTGGTCTGATACCCATAACAACTGTCTTTCCAACATATCCGCCTTCAACTAAAGCTCTAGCCTGATCAGCTGGTACTGTGATGTACTGTCTTGCCTGACCAATGTGAAGTTTAACATCTTCTCCATCTCTTTCAACTTCAGCGTCGATGAAGTTCATCTGTGGTGATCCCATGAATCCTGCTACGAATAAGTTAACCGGATTATCATATAAGTTCTTAGGTGAATCTACCTGCTGAACTACACCATCTTTCATAACTACGATTCTTGTACCAAGTGTCATAGCTTCTGTCTGGTCATGAGTAACGTAAATGATTGTTGCTCCTAATCTCTTATGAATCTTAGCAATTTCAACACGCATCTGAACTCTTAACTTAGCATCTAAGTTTGAAAGAGGTTCATCCATTAAGAATACCTTAGGATCACGAACGATTGCACGACCCATAGCAACTCTCTGTCTCTGACCACCTGATAAAGCCTTTGGCTTTCTGTCAAGTAAGTGTTCCAAATCAAGAATCTTAGCTGCTTCTTTAACTAATCTTTCAATTTCAGCCTTAGGTACTTTTCTTAACTTAAGACCGAACGCCATATTATCATATACTGTCATATGTGGATACAAAGCGTAGTTCTGGAAAACCATTGCGATATCTCTATCTTTAGGTTCTACATCGTTAACTAACTTGTCTCCAATATATAATTCTCCTGATGAGATTTCTTCAAGACCTGCAATCATACGAAGTGTTGTTGACTTACCACAACCTGATGGTCCTACGAAAATGATAAATTCCTTATCCTTGATTTCAAGGTTAAAATCTTTTACTGCAACAAATCCGTTAGGATATACCTTGCTAATGTTTTTTAATGATAAACTTGCCATAAGTTCCTCCTCTAATATCTAGTGCCTGGCGCAACATACTCCGCAAATCACGCCTCCGTACTCTTCTTTATTACAGTGGTTATTGTAAATCAGCCCCAGAGAAAATTCTATATTGTAAATAGCCAAAATATAATTTTATAATTTGGCTAAATTGTATATCGGCATTATTCTTTTGTTAAATTTATTGAATTTACCCCAATTGACACCTTATGTTCTTTGAGCAATCTGCCGATACCACGCTTAAATTCGTTTTTACTCATATTAAAATCATTTTTAATAACTTCAGGTTTTGCCTTATCTGTATATGGTAATTCTCCACCCATAGCCTCTATTATTTCGTATATTTTCTTTGCATCGTCTTCCATTTGCAAATATGCTTTCTTCTGGAGGCTCAAATCCATCTTGCCATCTTTTCTTACATTTATGACTCTTGCTTCAATCTGCTCACCTATCTGAACATTTCTGTGGAGTTCTCTTTTTAAAAGCATTCCGTGATATTTGTTATCTACTGCTACAAATGCTCCAAATCTTTCATTATAATTGTAAACTATACCTGAAACCTGATCATCTTTCACATATGGTGGATTATCTTCCAAATAATCGTATACATTCATGGTTCCACATAATCTGCTACTCTTATCAATATATAAAGCTATCAAGTATCTTTCACCCGGTCTTACCTGCGTTGTCTGTTCTTTATATGGAAGGAACAAATCTTTTTCAAGTCCCCAGTCAAGATATGCTCCATTTTTTGAAACATCTTTTACTGTAAGCATTGCTACTTCACCTAATGTTAATAGTGGCTGATTTACAGTAGAAATCAGTCTGTCCTCTGAATCTCTGTATATAAATACTTTTATTGAATCGCCAACACTAATATCCTGTGGTACCTGTTTCTTTGGTAACAATACCTGTTCTCTTTCATCCCCAAGATATACTCCTATTGTTGACTTTCTAACTACCTTTAATATCTGATATTTTCCTAATTCAATCATGTGTTTCCGTCCTTTCTGTATCTGTTTTTATTTATAAATATTTAAATGCCTGCCATAAGATATTTTCTAACTATTTTTTAATTTTAATCAGACATTTTATTAATTATTTACGACTTTATTATATTTTATAAGGCGGGAGATTTCTACTCCCGCCTTAATATTTTTATTCATTATTCCTAAAATGTTAGTCTAAAATCATTTATCATTATTCCTGAGTAATGAATTGTTTTATTTTATAATGCTATTTATTTTGCAGTCTTACCTTTGCCAGTACATTCTCATCTTTATCTTCAAATGTAATTTCAATTTCATTTTCCTCACGATGCAAATATGCTGTCATCATTTCGCCTTCCATAGCTTCCTTATTATAGATAATATCAACCTCATAGTATTCAAAATCTGCAGGTACAAATTCTGCTGCAACCCTTAAGTAATCAGCATTATTCATATGACCATTATTATCTATATAAGTCTTTAGGACTTTAAATTCACCAACTTTTTCCCTTTCAGAAGAGAATTTGATTTTTCTGTCAGCCTTCAAATCATTTATTCCTTCTTCAATTACATATCCTTTTCTTTCTTCCTCGGATACTCTTATGGGATGGCGTGTTTCCATGTCCATTAAAACCCATATACTATCGGCTTCTACTAATTTTTCACCATCTAGCGATTCTATTTGAAATTTTCTGTCTCCATAAAAGCTGCTAAAACTACTTGCTGCCGTTCCAACACGGACTTTTTCGCCATATCTTAACTTCTTTTTTAATGAGATTTTGTATGAAACAAGTATCCATCCTTTGTTAACCTGTTTCATATGCTCAACTCCCATTCCTATGCTTGAAGACTGCATATTAGTGCAATCCTGCAGCAAATTTAAAATTCCATATAGTGGCAAATTTCCATTTCTGTCAACAGCACTGTAGCTTATCATTGTTTCAAATGTATACATATCTTAATATCTTTCTGACCAATCTTTATCCTGATTAGCTGAATTTTTTGTTGTCTGTGGTGCAGTTGTTTCTTCCTGCTTTGTTGTCTCAGCAGGCTTTGTTGTTTCTGGTGTAGTAGTTGTTTCTGGAGCCTTTGTTGTCTCCGGTACAGTAGTTGTTTCAGGTGTCTTAGCAACTACTGTTACTGTTACTTCAACTTCTCTTCTTGTATAAGCAATTCCTCTGTTAGCTGCTGCATATACTACCTTGTATGTTCCGGGAACATTTGAATTAACTGTACCTGTAATGCTTACATTCTTAGCGATATCAATAGCAACGCCCTTAAATGTCTTTAATTCTGAAACATATTTTAATGGTTCAAATATTTCACCCTGATTAATTGTAATGTTAGTGTTTACAGTTAATTTAACTCCTCTGTCAACAACATTGTACTTAACTGTTGTTGTTCTTGTTTTCTTATTATTTCCTGTTACTTTGTATACAACTTTGTAAGTTCCTGCTTTATCAAATGTAACATTTCCCTGTTTTACTCTTACTTTGTTGCCTGCTTCATCAATAACTTTTACCTTGATTTTCTGAGTCAAATCTTTTCCTGATGCTGCCTGTGCTGTTACACCATTTAAAAGATTCTGAGTTGTTGTCATCGCAACTGTCTTTTTCTTTTTATCAACTAAAATCGTAGGTTTCTTATTATCAATAACATTAAATTTAAATGTCTTGCTTGTCTTCTTTCCAAGTTTATCTGTTATTCTATATGTAACTTTATATTTACCAACTTTTGCTGTATTTACTTTTCCTTTTACTTTAACCTTTGCTTCTTTAGCTGTTAATTCATTTCCAGCTGAATCCTTAATTAAAACTAAGTCTTTTACATTAACCTTTGAACCAAGTTTAACTGTAGCTGTTTTAGCTGTTATTGTTGGCTTGTTTCCTCTGAATGGATTCTTTGGGTCTGGGTCTGTTGGGTCCCATGAAGTACGTGATTTTGTTGAAAGTGGTGTAAATGATGGTCTTCCTAATGGATCATCTTTCTTTGTTCCGTTAAAAATAACTACCTTTGTTTTTAATGCACAATTGTCATAAATCCATTTTGCATCTTTGCAAAGTAAACGAACACATCCGTGAGATGCTTTGTTACCCATTACGTTGTATGCTGATACTGACATTGTTGACTTATCACCATTTTTGTAATACCAAACTGAGTGGAAAAGTATTCCATCCCAAGTAATTCTTGTACAGTACTGTGCATAGCAGTTACCAATCATTTCATGCCATTTATATTTTACAGGAGTATAAAATGTTCCTACAGGTGTTTCATTACTTGGAGAACAAATCATAGCCTTAACCGGCTTCCCGTCTTTATCATAGACTGTAACACAGTTTGTCCCTTTATTAACTTTAATAACGTAATCTGTTCTTTCTTCAGCCTGTACCGGTGTACTAAACTGACCAACTGTAGTAACACAAAGTACTAATGAAAGTACTAACATCATTAATTTTTTCTTCATTGTTTACATAATTCCTTTCCTATAATATAAGGGTTATTTATAATCGTAAAATATTATACACTTTAAATTTTGAATAATCAAATACTATTGGATTTTAATTTTAAATAGGTTATAATCGACTTATTAAAATTGTTTCAATTCACATCATACACATATGATGTTGTGGCAAAAGTCCCGATTTTTACGCCCATGGATTGTTACGTACTACGTACTCCTACCGGCATCACACATATTATATTATTAATATTTATTACAAATGTTATCTCTTTAAAATTTCATTTGGTGACATCAATGGATACACTTTAAAAAAATATGACGTTTGTATTATTTTTTTAGTTTATACATATTAATTTTGTACATATTAATAAGGAGGATTCTATGAAATTATCCCGTGGTAAACTTAGTATAATTTTATTTTTACTTGGTTTCTTATTTATTGTTTTAGATGTTAATATCGACACAGGAATAGCATATCCTAACAATTACAATAACTCTGACAACGTTATTGGCGAATTTCAATATTATAATATTAAATCAACTTATGGAGCTTCCTGTACTTATAAAATGATAGAAGACAAGCATGACAGCTCTTTGTCTGATGATAATTCAGATGCAGTTTCAACTAACGAGGCCAAAGTAATTGACAAAGTATTTTTTGACAATATTCATATAGATATTTTTAATGATATTGTCGGATTTATTTTAATTGCAATCGCCGCTTTTCTTCTCAAGAACAAAGGCAGCCGTCAATTTAATTATGCTATATTACTCAGTATTATTTCTTTAATTCTCAGCATTATTATTTATATTCTTCCATTTTTCGTTAATGGAATATTACTTTGTAATTTAGTATTTGCTATTGGTTTTGCATATTTGTTCGCTGGTGTTATAACAACATTTTTTTACACTCACGGCTTTCTTAAATTAGCTCCGGGAATTGCATGTCGTGATGAGCGTGGTTGGATAAAAGCTACATGGTATGTAAGCGTAGTGGGATTTGTATTGGCAACTTTTGTTTACTGGCTCGGTTCCGATTATCATGCTTTAATTGTAACCGGCAATCTTTTTACGTTTGTAATTATTTGTCTTATTGTTGTATACTATTTATTAGCGAAAAGGTGTTTAGACTATATTAATGAAAATTATAATTCACAAAAATAATATTAAAGCCGAGGTTTAACATTATGAGTATTAATTTTTCATTACGAATGAAAAAATCTGTCAGGCATATATTTTTTGTATGCCTGATTTTTATTTTACAATTATATCTGCCTCAATTTATTGTTGATGCTAACGCAGGACAAATGTCAATGACTGCCATTTATGCCGGACGTGGAGATTGCATTTTAATGGAAAGTGAAGGACATTATATGCTTGTTGATTCAGGTGTTAATACAGAAACTGAAAATATTGTTACTTATCTTAAATCGCTCGGAATCTCAAAAATTGACTATGTTGTTTCCACGCATCCTGATGGAGACCATGTCGGTGGATTTGCCCGTATCTTTAAAGAATTTGAAATCGGAGAAACTTTTTGTTCTCCATGCTCAAAAGATTTAGATGTATTTTATGCCTTTATGGAAGCTTTAAAAGCTGAAGGATGCCCTTATTCTAACCCTTCATATCTTCAAAGCTGGTCATTTGGCGATGCCACAGTCACATGCTTATATGATGGAACTATGGGCTCAACTTATAATGAATGTAGTCTTGTTTTAAAAGTTACCTGCGATGACAGATCAGTTGTGTTGACCGGAGATTTGCCTTCTACGATGGAAGAAAAGTTATTGGCAATGGGAATTGATTTTAAATGCGATGTATTAAAAGTTGGTCATCATGGTGCCGCATTATCTTCTTGTGCGGATTTTTTAGATGCATGTGCACCATCAATGGCTGTTATTTCATCCGAAAGGGGCAATGAGACTACTCTTCCAAAACCATCTGTTCTTAAACGATTGGCTAGAAGATTTATTAAAACTTACCGCACTACAGACGGTAATGTTAAAATTAACTTTGTAAATGGCGAAATAACTACAGATGCCCAGGAAAATAATCCATATGTTTCTTTGAAAAATGCTTCTGTAACTCTTAGCCAAAACATTTATACGTGCAACGGCTCAGAGCAACGCCCTGACGTAACAGTAACTTATAACGGACAGGTTGTATCTCCTGACAATTACACTGTCGATTATTCAGACAATGTATATTCCGGCGTAGGTTCTGTTAAAGTAATAGGAAATGAGATTAAATATTTAAGTTCATGTTCCGCTGATTTTTTAATTTTACCAAAGCAAGCTAAAATTACATCAGCTAAAATTAGCCGTTCCAATGAAATTAATTTAAAATGGACTACCCAAAACGGAGTAAGCGGGTACACTATACAATATTCTAAAGACAAAAAATTTAAAAAGCACGTAAAAACTATTAAGGTTGACGGAAAGGATTCAAAAACCGTCATCAAAAAGCTTCCTTATAATACAAAATATTATATACGTATGCGTGCTTATACTAATAATGTAGGAATTGGGAATTGGAGTAAAACAGTTTCAGCAAAAACTAAAAAGCAACCTAAACTTGATTCCGTTAAATTTGCAAAGAAGAAACTAAACAAGTCTAAAGAACTCAAGCTTACATGGAAAACTGATAAAAATTGTGACGGATATTTTATTCAGTATTCCTATGATAAGTCATTTAAAAAAGGTGTCAAAACCGTCCGAGCATCAGGCGGCAAGACATCTACATATAAAAAACATTTGAAAAAGAAGAAAACATATTATTTTAGAATCCGTCCATATAAAATGGGAGTTCCTGCAATAAACTATGGAAAAATTATTAAGGTTCGTACATAATTTTGCAACGCTTCCAATACTTAGGAGCAATTTATGAAGAAAATTTTAGTCATTTTAACCGGAGGAACTATTGGAAGCAAAGTCGAGGGAAAAATTATCAATACCACTGCTGCTTCCTCTTATAGACTTCTTCAGTTATATAATGAGAAATATGCTGATGATACTGAATTTGAAGTAATTCAGCCGATTAATATTTTAAGTGAAAATCTTACTCCTGTAGAGTGGGGTGTTTTATGCAATTGCCTTTTTGAATTAGATTTTGAAAAATATCAGGGAATCATTATAACACATGGTTCTGATACACTTTCCTATACATCAGCTTTAATTGGAACAATGTTTGAAAATTGTTCTATTCCAATTGTACTTGTTGCAAGCAATCTTGCTTTGGGACTTCCTGGTAGCAATGGCATGAACAATTTTAGAAATGCTGTATGTTTTATTAAAGAATCTCACATGCATGGTGTGTTCACTATTTTTGAAAATAATAAGGGGGAAATGCCTGTTTATCTTTCTACTCATATTGTAGAATCAGACCCATTTACGGACCAGTTTCGCAGTTTTACAGGCAAATATTTTGGCAAAATGATTGATGAAAGATTTTTTGCTAACGAGAGCTATCCTCATTTGTCAGAATCCCATAAATTAAATATATCATTTAAAAATGCACCTGATTTTAATAATATTTGCAATAATTCGGAGCACTGTAAAACTACAGACGCTCACTCTGCTTTATGGAGTGGGAACTTTAACAATGGGATATTATTAATTCGTCCTTATCCGGGTCTAAAATATGGCAACATTGATTTAAGTGCAAAGCCAAAAGCTGTCCTTCATTATATGTATCATTCAGCAACGGCATGTACAACTGACAGTTATTCTATTATTGATTTTGCAAAAAAATGTATAGATTTAGGAATAGATTTTTACTGTGCATCATTTAAAAGCAAAGATGCAGCCTTATACGACAGCAGTGCAAAAATTATAGATACCGGTGTAACTCCTCTTTACAATATTTCTTGCGAAGCTGCTTATGCGAAATTGATGATTTTATATAATTGCGGTTAGTTAAACAGATTCGCTATTAGTTGTATTGTGTATTAGATTAAAATAATACATTTAATTTTTCCTATACCCGATTCTGTTATACTGGGTACAGGAAAAATTAAGTTGCTATCATCATTTTATAAAAAATACAGACCGAATATTAGAAATCCGGTATATGAACGATTTAGTTACTATCATCACTTTCCCTTAAATGCTCAATAAGATTAAATACTTCAGGATGTCTTTGTCTTAAATGTTCATCAAGAATATGCCTTCTTTTCTTGAATCGCTCTGCCATTTCCGGATGCTCATTTTTGATTCTCTCATGGATTTCTTTTCTATGTTCCTCAAATCTGGTAGCAATGCTCTTTTCATCTTTTCCTGAAATATTAACGATTTCCTTCAAATGTTCTTCTAAATGTTCTAACCATTCATCCTCGTCAAATGCATCCATGTGTGACCAGCTTCCGTGGAAAAGTTTTTCGATATCTCCCGTTTTCTTTAGCTGTTGAATCTGTAAAACTATCTGTTTTTCTATTTGCTCCTCGCTTTCAGCTCCAAACGCCCATACGAATTCCTGTACTTTGTTATCCGCACGCTTTCTTGAAGCACTTCTTTCTTCATTTTCAATTCCACCCTCTAACGGATATGGTCTTGCGATTCCCATATCTTTTAATGCTATATGTATTGTTCTTCTTACCCTTCCCTCTTCAATCATATATCCAAGCCCAAGAGTTCTTATCTGCTCATTTACCTTTGCTATATGCTCGGTCATGTAAAATCGTATTCCTTTTTCCTTCAAGGATTTATATAACATTGCAAGTCTGTCTGCTGCTGTTATATCTATGCTTCCTATTCCGCTTGCATCTAAAATTACTGCCTTTGTATCAGGTTTTATACTGTCTTCTATATCACGCTGTAGCACTCCGATATTTGCAAAAAACAAATTACTGCTAAATCTGTAAATAATTACACCTTCTATGGCATGAATCTGATTTCCTTCTTTCAAATCCCTAAAATGTCTATGTCCAGGCTGTATTCCAAGAAAACATCTTGATGGTTTTGAAGTTCTTATAATCATTTCTGTAAACGAAAGAATTATTCCTATTAAAACTCCATTTATTGTTCCAAGTAATAGTACGCCTAAAAATGCTCCTACAAAAATAAGAAATTCTGTTCTGCTCAATTTCCAAAGTCGTGCTGCAAGGTCAAACTCTGTTGCTCCCAAAAGTGCTGAAATAACAATTGCTGTTAAAATTGGTATTGGCAAATAACCTATAAACCCTGTTCCACAAATAAGCAACACTATCATTGAAAGTCCTGCAACAATTCCTGTAAGTTGAGTTTTTGCCTGATATTGTTCTCCCATTGCAGTACGTGAGACGGAACCATTAATTGGACAGCATCCTGTAAATGCCGCCATAAAATTTCCAACTGAAAAAGCCAGGATTTCCTGATTATCATTTATACGATAATTATTTTTTTGTGCGAAACTATTTTCTGCCAATAAGGTTTCTGCCATTATTACTACTGCTACAGATAAACTTATTGTTATTGTCTGCTGAATCGAAATAATAGAAAAATCCGGAATGCTCCACTTTGGGAGCCCCGGTTCCACGGCACTTAAAGTATTTATTCCCCAATCTCTTATTGGCATATTTAATGTTATTATTGTTCCCGCAAACATAAGCACTACTGCCATTGGAAACTTTGGTATTAATTTTTTTGAAACTAATAATATAACAAGAGCTATCACCCCCATTATTACAGATGGAATATTTATGTGTTTTCCTGTTTCAAATGTGTGCTCTGCCAGTTCAAAAAATTCTCCTGTTCCTGATGTTCCACCCATTATTTTAGGAATCTGCATTAATATAATCGTTGTACATATTCCTGTTATAAATCCACCCATTACAGGCGCTGAAATATAATTTACAAGTTTTCCTGTCTTCATAAAATAGAATGCAAGCAACCATACGGCCACAAAAAATGTCATTACCGGAACTGCTGCAATTGCCTCGTCTGAACCTAACTCTATATTAAGGCTTAATAAAGCAGAGCCAACAAGAGCCGCTGGAGCCGCATCGACTCCAAATATAAATTGTGATGATGTGGAAAAAAGTGCAAATGCAAGTATCGGAAATACTGAACCATATATTCCATAAACTGCCGGCAATCCCGCAATCTGAGCATATCCCATTGATATAGGAATAGACACGGCCATTATTATAATTCCGGCAATTATATCTTTTATAAGATTTTTTCTATCATAATTTTTTAAAGTATGTAATAGTTTTATTTTCATTTTTCAGCCTTTCAGTTTTTCTTTTATTGTAGCACTAAATCTTTCTCAATGAACACCTATGTATTTTAGATTCTGTTTTTATTTAGAAACTGTACAAAATGATATATATCCCTTTCATTGGATGTCCAGTAAAAGGGGTACATATCAAAATGTCAGCCTCTAACTTTTGGCCTTTATAGCCATATATTTCTGCCAAATCTTTATCTAGCATTACCTGCCCCTTAGTTAGGTTCTTTTCGGCTGAGCAAGCAGACCGTTTCCACATGAACGGTTTGACCAAACATATCGCATGGCGTTGCTTCCTTTAATTTATATCCATTCTCGCTAAGCCATTTTACATCCCTTGCAAGTGTTGCACTGTCACAACTTACATACACAACACGCTTTGGATTCATTTTTACAATCGTAGACAATAATTTTTCATCACAACCTTTTCGCGGAGGGTCAACAACTATAACATCCGGTTTACACTCAGCTTCATTTTCGTGTTTAGAAAAATACTCTGTAACAACATCTTCCGCTGCTCCTACGAAAAATTCCGAATTATCTATTTTATTTATTTTTGCATTTAATCTTGCATCTTCAATTGCTTCAGGTACAATTTCTACACCTAGCACTTTCTTTGCCTTCTTTGCGAGAAATAAGGAAATGCTTCCGATTCCACAATATAAATCCCATACAATTTCATTTCCCGACAAATCAGCATATTCCAATGCCTTATTATATAATTTTTCTGTCTGAACCGGATTTACCTGGAAAAATGACAATGGTGAAATTCTAAATTTAACATCTCCAATATAATCTTCGATATATCCCGGTCCATACAAGTTTATAATTTTGCTGCCTAAAATTACATTGCTCTTATTTGTATTAACATTTAAGGACACACTGTGCATACCTTCTAGTTTACATAACTTTTCTACCAATTCATCTTTATTTGGTAACTTTCTACCATTTATAATGATGCATACCATTATCTGTTTTGTTTTTGCACCTATTCTTATAAGGACATGACGCACTAATCCTTTATGCGTAACCTCGTTGTATGGTTCAATCTGATATTTAGTCATGAATTTTTTCACAATATCCATAACTTCTTTATTAATGTCTCTGCCATCTAATTTAAGTCCTAAATCACAACTGTCGATTCCAATAATTGAATGTGTCCTTCCGGCATAAAATCCTGAAACAATATTTCCTTCTTTATCTATGCCCACAGGAAACTGTGCTTTGTTTCTATAATTAAATGGTTCCTCCATCCCTATTATATCTTTCATTACAAAGTCATCCTGTCCACCAATTCGTACAAGATTGTTATACACTTTATTCTGCTTGAACTTAAGCTGTTCTTCATAACTTAAGCACTGAATCTGACATCCACCACACTGTCTTGCCACACTACAACGTGGAGTCACCCTATCTTTTGATGGTTTCTTAATCTCCATAAGTCTTGCAAATCCAAAATTTTTATTTGCCTTCATTACTTTGACAGTGACTTCATCACCAATTACCCCATCTTTGACAAAGAGAGTATAGCCATCAACTTTGCCTATACCCTCTCCGTTTACTCCTAAATCTTCAATTGTTAAATCTATAATATCGTTCTTTCTAACCATGAATATTCCTTTACTCGCTTGTCTTTCTGATATTTGTTTCCAGTAAGCGGTTATAACCTAACCATTCATCTGAAGACTTATTTGCATTAGCCTTAAACAATTCTGCCATTGTTTCCATCTTAGCATCTGTATTATCTGCGAAATTAAGAGCCATAGCTTCAACTAATGCCGGTTTCTTTGGTGAACCATATTCAAGTTCTCCGTGATGAGCCAAAATACAGTGCTTTAATTCCACTAACTGAGTCTTTGGAAATCCACTAATTGTTCTGGCAATATCTCCTACCATTTCTGATCCCATAACTATGTGACCTAAAAGTTGTCCTACATCTGTGTAATCATTTAATGGGAATGAAGATAATTCATATACTTTTCCAATATCATGACAAATTGCTGCAGTTATAAGCAAATCCTTGTTTAACATTGGATATTGCTTTGTGTAAAATTCACACAATCTTGTTACTGAAACTGTATGCTCAAGTAAGCCACCAATAAATCCATGATGAACACTTTTTGCTGCTGAATGATTTTTAAATGCTTTAGCAAATTCCTGATTTTCTATAAATAATTTGCTAAGCAACTGCTTATAGTATATATTCTCAACATTTGAAATAAATCCTAATAATTCATTAAACATATCATCAAGATTCTTATCTGAAACAGGCAAATAGTCAGAAGGATCATATTCTCCCTCTTTTGCCTTTCTTGCTCTTTTAATTGATAACTGTGTCTGACCATTAAATACAGTTACGTCACCACTTACTTCGACGTAATCTAATGCATCAAAATCATCTATTCCCATTGATCTTGGATCCCATATTTTGGCATCCAAAGAACCTGTCTTATCCTGAAGGATTACATTTTCATATTCTTTACCTGTCTTTGTCATTGCAACATTCTTTTGTTTACATAAATAGATTTCCTGAATCCTTTCGCCTTCTCTCAATGCTTCAATATATTTCATTTCTTCCTCTTTCTAAGCCAAATGGCCACTACACTAATTTTACTAAGGCATTTTTCCCTTTACCTTGCAACTGTTCTTTATTATAATTGATTATGAATTTAAATACAAGAATTGGAGTATTATCATGAACAAAAAGGTCTTAAAAACTCTTGAATATAACAAAATTATAGACAGACTTTCAGATTGTGCGTGCTCTGAGCTTGGAAAAGAAAAATGTCGCAAGCTTGAGCCGATATCAGATTTAAATAAAATAAAAAATTTACAAAAGGAAACTGCTGACGCTCTATCACTCGTGTGGCAAAAGGGAAGCGTATCATTTTCCGGATTACATGATATAAGTGCAAGTCTTAAAAGACTTGAAATTGGCAGTGCACTCGGTGCCGGAGAGCTTTTAAAAATCAGTTCTTTGTTAAAAATTGCCTTGCGCGTAAAAACATTTGCACGTAAAGAAGATGCAGATGGTGAACCCAACAGTCTTGACCAATTATTTGACAGCATTGAACCTTTGTCAAACTTAAATTCTGAAATTACAGGTTGTATTCTTTCAGAAGATGAGATAGCCGATGACGCTTCAGCTAATTTGAAAAATATCCGTCGACAGATAAAGATTACTAATGATAGAATTCATTCTCAATTGAATTCAATAATTAATTCTCAGTCAGGGCGTACTTATTTGCAGGATGCATTAATTACAATGCGTGACGGTCGCTACTGTGTACCGGTCAAGCAGGAATACCGCAGTGCAGTTCCCGGCATGATACATGACCAGTCTTCAACAGGCTCTACTCTTTTTATTGAGCCTATGGCGGTTGTCAATTTGAATAATACACTTCGTGAACTTGCATCAAAAGAAGCTGATGAAATTCAGGTCATTTTAGCAAATTTAAGTATTTTATGTGCTGAGCATTTATACGAATTAAAAACAGATATGGATATTCTTGCTGAACTCGATTTTATATTTGCAAGGGCTATACTTGCTAAGAATATGAAAGCAAGTGAACCTATATTTAGTAATAATAAGCAAATTAATATTAAACAGGGACGTCATCCATTGCTTGACCCACATAAAGTAGTTCCTATTGATATACATTTAGGAAAAGATTTTACTTTATTAATAGTAACCGGACCAAATACCGGTGGTAAGACAGTTTCTTTAAAAACTGTAGGTTTACTTACATTAATGGGACAGTCCGGTCTTCACATTCCTGCATTTGAAGGAAGTATGTTAGCTGTATTTAATGAGGTATTTGCCGACATCGGTGATGAACAAAGTATTGAACAAAGTCTTAGTACTTTCTCTGCACACATGGTAAATACTGTAAATATTTTAAACGAAGCTGACGAAAATTCTCTCGTTTTGTTTGATGAATTAGGCGCGGGAACTGACCCTGTAGAAGGTGCTGCTCTTGGAATTTCCATTTTGTCATTCTTAAAAAATATCGGAACACGCACAATGGCAACAACACATTATAGTGAATTGAAGTTATTTGCCCTTTCTACTGACGGTGTAGAAAATGCCTGCTGCGAATTTAATGTTGAGACTCTTCGTCCAACATATAAACTGTTAATTGGAATTCCCGGAAAAAGTAATGCTTTTGCCATTTCTTCAAAGCTCGGACTTCCTAATTACATTATTGATGATGCAAAGAAACGTATTGATTCAGAAAATGAAAAATTTGAAGATGTCATTGCAAAATTAGAAGAGAGCAAACTTACAATTGAAAAAGACCGTGAGGAAATTGCAGCCTATAAATCACAAATTAAATCATTAAAGCGCGATTATGAATTAAAAAATAAACGTTTAGATGAACAACGTGAAAAAATTATTACTAAAGCCCGTGAAGAAGCTGTTGATATTTTAAAGGATGCAAAAGAATTAGCTGACGAGTCAATAAGAACAATTAATCAGGGCTCTAAATCTCATAATACAAAGGCTATGGAAAAATCCAGAAGCAAACTCGGCAGCAAATTAAAGGAAAACCAAAGCGGTCTTTCCATGAAAGCTTCCGCTGCAAAGAAAAAGCACAAGCCTTCTGAATTTAAAATCGGAACCGGAGTTAAGGTTCTTAGTCTTAATTTAAAAGGAACGATTTCTACTTTACCAAATGCCAATGGAGACGTTAATGTACAAATGGGTATTTTAAATTCCAAGGTTAACATTTCTGATTTAGAGATTCTAGATGAGCCTGATGTAAAAGCACCTGGTCTTGTCCGAAGCAGCACAGGTAAGATAAAAATGGACAAGGCTAAAAACGTAAAAATGGAATTAAATTTGATTGGCAAAACTGTAGATGAAGCTATATTTGAATTAGACAAATATTTAGATGACGCTTATATAGCACATTTACCTCAGGTTTACATAATTCACGGAAAGGGAACCGGTGCTCTTAGAAGTGCCATTCAGAATCATTTAAAAAATTTGAGTTATGTAAAATCTTATCGAAACGGTGAACATGGCGAAGGTGGTGCAGGAGCTACTGTTGTTACATTTAAATAAAAGTATATACAATGTTTGTTCATTTATAAATGTTACATTTATCATGCATATAACTTTAAAAAAACACTTGTATATGTATAATTGGAGGATATTATGGTTAGTAAACAGAAAATTTTAATAGTAGATGATGATGAACATATTGCAGAATTAATCTCTCTTTATTTGACAAAAGAGTGTTTTGATACCCGTATTGAGCATGACGGACAGTCTGCAATCACAGCATTTAAGGAATATATGCCTGATGTTGTTTTGTTAGACATTATGCTTCCCGGAAAAGACGGTTATCAAGTATGCCGTGAAATAAGAATGGAGTCAAATGTACCAATTATTATGCTTTCTGCCAAAACAGAAGTTTTTGATAAGGTTCTTGGATTGGAACTTGGAGCAGATGACTATATGATTAAACCATTCGATTCTAAGGAACTCGTCGCAAGAGTCAAAGCTCTTTTACGTCGCGCAAACCAGACAACTTCTACTACTACCGGTGGAGCTGAAGTCGTTAAATTCCCAGACCTTACAGTTAACCTTTCTAATTATGAAGTAGTTTATAAAGGTGAAACTCTTGAAATGGCACCTAAGGAAATTGAACTTTTATATTTCCTTGCTTCCTCTCCAAATCAGGTATTTACAAGAGAACAGTTATTAGACAATATCTGGGGATATGAATATGCCGGAGACACCAGAACTGTCGATGTACACATTAAAAGAATTCGTGAAAAAATTCACGACAGCGACACATGGGCTCTTTCCACTGTATGGGGTATCGGCTACAAATTTGAAGTACACAGCAAAGCATAATTTATCAAGATGCTAGGGTCAAAAGGTCTAAGCCCACATGAGCTTGCTCATGAGTGGGTAAAGGACATTGTGACCCGCCATTATAACAAATAAAGATTATGTTGCTATTTACAAATTGGAGATTACTATGAAAGATTCTATTCTTGAGAAATTTTTTATTGGTTATATTTCATTTGCGATTTTAGGTATGCTTATTATTACCTATTGGTCAACAAATATAACCTACAATCATTTGGTTGAAACTACAGCGTCTCAATTATACAACTACGCTACTGTTGCCTCCAAAAATATTGCAGACGATTGCAAATATTCAATTTCAGATATTACTGATTTTGAACCATATGTAGAAGATTTTAATAAAGTTTTAAATGCAGAAGTTTGGATTTTAGGCTCTGATTTTAACTTAAAGTATTCAAGTGATGGCTCTGATTTAAATTCTGACTCTTCAAAGTCAATTATTATTTCAAACTTTGACCCTTCAGATTACCAGAACGGAGGTCATTATCAGATTAGCAATATGTACAACATTTTTAAAACCGACATGCTTCATGTTGTCCACCCGATTAAATCCGGTTCATCAAGCCCTTACGGTTATATGCTTGTACATGTTTCCACAGCATCAATAAAATCTTCAAGTTACACCATAACAAAGATTTTTTATTTAACATATTTTATAATTTTATTATTGTCGTTAATTATTTTCTTTAATTTTGTATGGTTTATTTATGCACCATTAAAGGATATTAGAACTGCTGCAATGCAATATGCTCAAGGTAATTTTGATTTTGAACCTATAAAAATTTATTCAGACGATGAAATAGGAGATGTTGCCACTTCTCTAAATTATATGGCAAGTCAGTTAAGAGACAGCAATGAATATCAACAGAAATTTATATCAAATATTTCTCATGATTTTCGTTCTCCACTTACTTCAATAAAAGGTTACATTGAAGCTATTATGGATGGAACCATTCCTCCTGAAATGCAAAATAAATATCTTGGGATTGTTTTGTCTGAAGCAAACCGACTGGAGCATTTAACCAATGGTCTAAGAGATTTAAATGTTTGGAGTAACAAAGGTCCTGAACTTATTTTAGAAGACTTCGATGTTCTTGAACTCATTCATAGTTCTATAGAAACTCTAGAAGGAATGAGCTCAAAGAAAAATATTAAATTAACTATTGTTAATGAAGCAAAGAAAACTACTGTTAATGCCGATAAAGGTAAGATTGAACAGGTTATATATAATCTCATTGATAACGCCATTAAATTTAGTTTTAATGATTCTGAAATTATTATCAGACTATACAACAATCGTAGCAAATTATTCTGCGTTGTCAAAGACAATGGAATTGGTATTTCCCATGATAATATTAATAAAATCTGGCAGCGTTTTTATAAGACAGACTCTTCAAGAGGTATGGATAAAACCGGTTCCGGGATTGGGCTTTCCATTGTAAAAGAAATTATTTCAGCGCACAATGAAACTATTGATGTTATAAGCACCGAAGGAGTGGGAACAGAATTTATTTTCTCATTATCACTCGCAAAAAAATAATTTTAATTATAAAAACAGACATAATTACCTAATAATTATATAAAAAAAGAACCACTATTATTTTAAAGAATTGATAAATTACTTCGGTGTAAATTTACAAAATAATTTATCAAATATGCTACACATACATCGCATTTCTTTTTAATAATAGCAGTTCTTTTTTGTCTTTTACCCCAATATAGCTTAAAGCATTCCCCATATAGAGTTTTGCTTAACTACCTATATGAATTAATTATGTATTGTGACATTGTTGCAATAAATTCTGAATTTGTTGGTCTTTTTCTTCCTTTATCTAAATTAACGCAAAATTTGTTTTTTAAATCACTGTCACTATTTTTATTCCAAGCAACTTCAATTGCATGTCTAATTGCCTTTTCAACTCTTTGCGGTGTTGAATCATATTCCTTTGCAATGTCAGGATATAATATTTTTGTAACTCCCTCTAGCACTCCCTGATCTTCTGTTGCTCTTTTTATTCCTGTCGCTACATATCTGTATCCTTTTAAACTTGCTGGAATACCTAACTGAATCAGTGAATTTGCAATTATAGAATCTACACTATAAATTGCACTAAATGTTTCACTATTTTTATTTTCTCCGATTATACGCTTAACTCTGTTCACTATTGTGTTTACATCATATGGCTTAACAACAAAATAATCTATTCCCTTATCAAAGGCCTCCCTAACTATATTTTGTTGATTAATTACAGATGTAAGAATTATTTTTATATCATATTTGCATTCTTTTATATAATCAATAATACTAAATCCATCTATTCCTGTTAGCAGTAGTTCCATTATGACTATATCCGGATTATATTTATTAATTGCTTCCAATCCGTCTATTCCATTTTCTTCAACTGATACTACCTCAATGTTTTCTTCACACTCTAAGCTTTTACTAAGCTCCCATACTGCCTTCTTGTCATTGTCAATTACTACAATCTTGGTTTTACTCATTAAAACACCCCTTGCTCTCATAATATTTTATTAATGAATAAGTCGTATTTTCGCCTTATTCTGCTATATGATAAGCCACACCCCAAGCTTGTCACCTACAGCTAACTTGAATTTATTTAATTCTTATAATAAAATATAACTGTAACCAAAGTTATTTAAAAGAACTTAAATTGCACTATTTTAATTTTCTAAAATTTTAAAAAGTGCCATCGAAGGAACCAAAATGAATCTTAAACAATTTGACTTATTACAATATACTAACACTGTTGTAGAGACAATTAATCAGATTCTCAATGAAAGAAATTGGACTTTAAAGAAATTATCTGATGTTTCCAACATTTCATATGACACTCTAAAAAAACTGATGAGCGGTCATACCGGATGTCCTACAACATATAACTTAATAAAATTATCTCAAGCATTAGGTGTCTCAATAGATTATCTATTAGGACTTGACAGACATCTAAATATAGATTACACAAAGCTCCCTGAAAGAGCATGTAATCTAATTTCTGAAATAGCAAATTTTGAAACAAAATTGTACAACTTAAATCAACTTCAGGGCAAAACCTATATTCCTGTCATTGTTCCAACCGGTTGCATGGGAGACGAAATGTTATTTGACAGTTTTTATGCCGATTACATAGATGTTTCATCTTATGAGGAGGAATTCGGTTCATCTATGATGTGCGGAATAAAAGTCACTAATAAATCACTTCATCCGGCATACCTTAAAGACGATGTTTTGATTATTGCAAATGACCGTTCTCCTGCCTACGGAGAAACCGGTATTTTTCTTAAAGGACGTCATGTTTATATCAGAAAATATGAGTATGGCACTCCTTCCGTGCTTAAACCTGTAAATGGTTTTGGAAAAGATATTGTTGCTACTGACCCATCTGAATGGTATGTATTCGGACGCGTACTAACGGTTATAAGGTAGGTTTTTATAATTGCAAATAAATTAAATACAAGCAGTAATTCCCAGATTTATAACAATAAATGAGTATTCTTTTACTTCTATCCGGATATGAATATTATTTTTAATATATGCACATTTTTTCATATATTTTATAGGTCCATTTTTTACCTAAAATGTTTATTTTTCTCATCACTTAGATGTTGCAATATGTAATTATTTGTATTATTATTACTGTATAAAACTATAAAGGAGGCATACATAATGGCTTACAAAATTACAGATGGTTGCATCGGATGTGGTGCTTGTGAAGGAGCTTGTCCAGTTGGAGCAATCTCAAACGACGGTAGTGCTTGCGTAATCAACGCTGATCAGTGCATCGAATGTGGTGCTTGCACAGCAGCTTGCCCAACAGACTCAATCGTTTTAGACTAATTTAAAATCGGACGATTAATATTTAGAATCTAAATATTAGAAAAATATAAACAGGGTTGTCATAATGACAACCCTGTTTATATTTTATTTTGTTTTTTTCTTTTTAACTTTAGACCATTTTGAATAATATGTAATATTATTTTTAACTACATATGTTCTTATTCTAAAATAGTATCTTATATTTGGTCGCAACTTATTTATTTTCTTTGAACATTTCTTACCTACTTTAACATTTACTCTCTTGCCTTTACATTTTTTAGTTAAACCATACTGTATTTGATATCCTGATACATTTTTCGCTTTCTTCCAATATATTATCAATGATTTCTTTCTTCTAGATATTTTTACTATACTTGTATTCTGTATATCACATAACTTTTTTTCTGTTTCTATAGAAACTTGTTCATTATTGTGTTCACTATTAATCACTTGATTTTCTGCTTTATTTCTATCATCTTTTCTTTTATTAACATTTGTTTCTTCACTAGTTACCTGATTACTATCATTACTATTATCATTAATGATATATTTACTGTCATTTTTAATTGGAACAACAATTGTTTCTTTTTTTAATTTTCCCTCTTCTGTTGAACTTCCAACATATATAGGTACTATCTTTTCAATATTTGTTCCTTCTATTTCAATATGTAAATTTGTATCTCCATTTATCTTACCAAATACTTGTATTTCATAATTATTTTTATCATTTGCTTCTAATAACTCTCCAATAGCAACAATATTATTGTTTTCAGCATAAATCTTTATATTATCTCTTGTTGAACCATTTGTATTTAGTTTTATAACATGTTCCGTATTTAATCCAAGATATAAATAATCTATACATTCTAACATTATGTCACTTTTTGCATTATCTCTTAAATGCCTTTCATTTATAGCAATGCCATCGCTATTTAAAATTTCATCAGAGGCATATAGATTAATTTCATCTCCTTTTTGTATTTTTGTACTCGAATAATCCACTCTATACTCTTTTGCATATACATTTCCAATCGAATCCTTTTCTTCTGTATCATATGATAAATTAGATTCTATTACTTTTCCTTCCTTATCTGTAATTGTCATATTTTTTACAGTTTCAGGGTTCATATATTGATCAAATTCTATTATAGCAAAGGTTTCATATGCCTTAAAATTTATAACACTTGGTTTATTTAAATTTTTCATTTTAAGTAATACATTTGTTTGTATTGGTGGTACCTGCAACCATTCCGAATATGTAGTTTCATATCCTGCTTTCTCTGCCTTAACCTGCCAATATCCCTCCGGGACATCCCATGCATATGACCCTGAATCATCTGTAACTATTGGATTATACTGATCATATTCGTCTGCATTCCATAATATTGGTTTCTCATCCTTCAAATTATTTTTATAATAAATAGTGGTCTTTACCCCTGAAATTCTATTATTTGTAACTCCCTCATACACATATCCACTTGGATCAATAATCCATTTCAGGAATAAATCACTCAAACTGATTTTCCCTTGCAAATAGTCATCAAAATCTCCTGATTCTATAGACGGAAGTACATAATAATTTAATGCTAACAATGCTAATGATAAACCTACACCAACTCCGGTTCCAGCACACATATACGCAGTAATTCCAATTGCATTTGATAAATATGTAAACATTAATTTTTCAAAACTTATAGCTGCCATTTTTTGTAGTTGGGCACTTTTTGCCTGTTTTTGGGCTAATGTTAAATTTGGATTCATATATATATCCATTTTGGTTGTCATTAAATCAAAACAATCAACTCCAAAAGTAGCTGTTGCAAACATATCATTTGCTGCATATCCCACTAATGTTTTATCTATTCCTATTGCCTTACAAACTGAACTTGTTGCATTTTTGTTTGCTTGTTTCACTACATATTTATAAATGCAATTATCATTACTAGAAGGATCTATCATATATGTAATAATACTTTCTGGAGTGACTTCTGTTTTCATCATAAGTAAATCCTTGACAAAATCTCTTTCTCCCGTTACATATTTTTCAAATCCATATTTAGTTAAAGCATCATATACATCATTTGTATATTTAGCAAAATCCCCTGAATGCATATTTATAGTCTTAATTATATCTCCTATTGCTTTAATATCTTTATCAGTTAAATGAGTATTTATTTCATTTTCATCATTACTATACATCGATATCAAGCTATTGCTTTGAGATTTATTTAATTCACCTTGTAACTCTTCTGCATAATCATCAAATGATAATTTATCAAATTTATAATTAATTACATCACCACTACCTAATGTAATATTTGTCTCATAATCACTATCAGAATCTTTTATTTGATTTGTTTCTGCATTTCTCCATTGTTCCGGTATATTTGATTGATCAAATTTGGATAATTCAATACTACCATCATTATTTACTTTTGTTTTTTCCTCTAATTTATTTGTATAAATTATCGATAAATTACCTGGTACATACCTTGCATCATCACCAAAAAATCCTTCTGTAATATATGCTTTTTCTTTTTCGTTCCATTTAGCTTCTAATTTTTTTTCTTCTCCATCCCTATTGCTTATAACATATACATGACTTATTTTTTCTCTGTTTTTATACTTAATTTTAAAATTGTAATTTTTCCCAGGTTGAAATGTAATATATTTTATTTTGTCTGCATTAAGTATATTAAATTCATTGTAACCATTTTTATATTCATGTGCTTCAATATATAAAGATGCCTCTATTAATTTAGGACAATCTAATAAAGTTGTCACTTTTTTCGAAACAACCTTTTGTTTACCATCAGCACTTGTTGATTTTATTTCTATATCATATTCCTTATAAGCTTCTGGGTTAAGCAACTCAACATTTGTTTCAAATCGACCTGTTTTAGATATATTTATTGACTTATCCAACTTACCATCCACATATACATCTACATTTTCATTTTTAGGCCCTTCTCCTCTGATTAAAGTTTTTACTTTACTTTCACCTTCTGAGAAATTAATTTCATCACTTGTATCAAAAGAAATATTAAAACATTTTTCACTTATAGCCCCTATATTTTCGTTATATAACTTATTTTGCTTTTTGTATTCTAATTTTGCATAGCTTGATATTAAACAGCTTTTACCTAAATTTGTATATATAGTATATCTTCCATTTTCCTCTTCTATTGGCAACGTCACTACATTATCTGTTGAAATTGTAAATTCACTAGTATCTAGTATCTTATTATTGTATTTTATTCCTTTTATTGAATATTTTAATGGTAATTTTACTTTAAGCTGTCTTTCTTCACTATTTTCTAATGCATTATTTTTTAAGTAAAAATCTATATTTAATGCTACTTGTCCATCAGAAGTCACACTGTTTACAAAATATGTAGTTTTTTCTTTTCTTAATATACTATCATTATTACTTTGATCTATTGTATTCTTAAATTGAACATTTATATTCTTATCTATAAAAGTAAACATAGATTTTGAATATTTATTAACATATGCAACTACATCATTTACATTTTTAAAAGCTTCACCATTAATTTTTTCAATAGAATCACCAATATTCAATTTCGATAATTCTGTACAATCAGCAAAAACTCCTCTTTTTAGTTCATTAACTTCTGACATAATATTTACAGACTTTAAATTTTTGCACCCTGAAAATGCCCACTCTCCTATTTTCATTACGCTTTCCGGTATTATTATCTCTGTTAAGTTACCGCAATCAGAAAATGCTCCGTTTCCTATTGTTTCTATTCCCTCTGGTATTGTAATCTTTTCAAGTCCCGTACAGTTTTTAAATACATACTCTGTTACTGTCTTTGTTCCTTCCTCGAACCTTACATCTTTAAGATTGCTGCAGCCTCTGAACGCTCCATCGCTTTTTGAATCATAGTATGCACACCATACTTTCTCCAATGTTTTTGGTATCTCTATTTCCGTCAATCCTGTACATTCTCCAAATGCTCCATACCCCATAGTTTTAATATTCTTCGGTAGTTTTAATCCTGTTAGTTTTTTATCATTCTGAAACGCATTTGCTCCTATTGTTTCTATTGTGTCCGGCAGACTTACCTCTTCCAACTCATTACAGTTCTTAAATGCATTATCTGCTATCTGCCTTACATTATATTCAATTCCGCCATTTTTTATTTTCCCTGGTATGTACAACTGTTTTGTATTTGAATCTTGTCCACCTACAACCACTACCTCTTTTTTCTCAATTGAAGTAATCTTATACTTGACTCCACCCGTCACAAATATTTCGTCAACTGTATCTGCTTTAGTAGCAAACACTTGTATGCTAGTTATTATTAATGTGATTGTTATATATATACTTATTATTTTTCTAAATTTATTCATTTTATTTTTTTGCATTTAGATTTTCTAAACACAATGTGCTTAATATGCACTGTACCTCCCTCTTATACACTATTTTTAATCTACATAAAAAAAGACCGACAAAATTTTTGTCGATCTTTTCTATACAAAAATTCATACCCCCACTAATTATTCCTGTCTTTGTTTAAGTACAGATTCAAGACTTCCCATAGATGAAATAAGTGAATCAATTAATTCTTTACTATCAACAATTTCCATCTTCTTACGCATCTTAGTCATTTCTTCTTCCATGCTCTGAATTCTTGTCTGACCTTCTTCAACCTTTTCCTGAGTTTCCAATAACTGAACCTGACTGTCTTCTAATTGAGCCTGACATTCTTCAAGTTTATTCTGATTATCTGCTAATTTATTTTCGCTTTCGTCTAATCTACTTTGAATTTCACCTAATTTGTCCGTTGCTTCTTTAGCTTCCATAGCACTTGTAGCTACACTCTTTTGCAATTTAGCATTCTCAATACTTAAAGTCCTGTTCTTTCCAATTAATTCATTATTCTCGGCATAAAGAACTTCATACTCAGCACTTCCATCGTCTGTAGATGGTTTTTCTACCGGCACTTCAACGTATACAATTTCAGGTTCCGGTTTTTCTACTGGAGCGGCAGGTGCTACACTCTGCTGTGAATCTCCTGCTCCTTCTGCTAATGCTAATATTTCTTCTCTAAGTTCCTCTATTGTTGCTTTAAGTTCATCATTCTCTTCTTGAAGAGCACCATTTTTCCCATGTAAATCATTGATTTCACATTGAAGCATTTCTCGTTCTGTTTCAAACTCTTCTTTCTGTTTATTTAAAACATTCTGTGTGTTTTTGTAGTTGCCGAAAAGGTTATTAATATAATCATCTACTTCTTCAGGATCATATCCTCTTACCGCATGATTAAATCCATAAGCATTCTCTTCTGCTGCAACCTCCCCAATTTCGTTGCTCTGCATAAACCTGGTCTGTGGTCTAGCTATTCTTGACAACTTAGCCATACTTCTCAACTCCTTTTCCTAGATTTTTTACATTTCAATTGAAATGTATAAATGCTGGAGTCCAATTTCAATGTTTCCTACTCCACTGAAATAACTTGTCCAACCTGTAACATATATTTATTTGCAGTTCCGCTTGGCAATTCTAACACCCTTCTGCCCTTCGAAACCATTTTTCTTATTTTTCCCGGTTGAATTTCATGGTCTATATACAAAATCACATTATCTTTATCCAATGTCAATGTGTCTATAGCAAACTTCATACCGAATGTATGTATCTGATTACACGGTTCTATTAAAAGTCCTGCTCCTTCCGCTAAAGATTTACGACCCATAAGTCCTTTAAATCTCTTAAAAAATGTATTTGCATATTCAGCTTTCGTGCATATAATCTGACTATCACACGTTATAACCATATCCATACCTCGATTCTATCACTTTTTTTATAAATTTGCATTATTAATTCAAATTATTTTTACTTTTTCTTTAAAAAACTCCCATACTCATAATATTAATTACAACAGGTCCTAAAATTACAATAAATAGTACTGGGAAAATAAGACCTACCATAGGTAAAAGCATCTTAACTGGTGCTTTCTGCCCTTTTTCTCTTGCCATCTGCATTCTTGTTTCTCTTAATGTTTCAGATTGTACCTTCATAATATTATTCATTGGAATACCTAACTGGGTTGCCTGTGCCAAAGCAGCGATAAATGTCTTTAATTCTGGTATTTCTGATGAATTTGCCATATTTTTTAATGCGTCTCCTCTAGGAACACCCATCTGAATCTGCCTGTATAATTTCAACAATTCCTCAATAAATGGGCCTTCCATTCTTTCTGACACCTTCAATAAAGATGCATCAAAGCTTAATCCTGATTCAATACAAACTCCTAAAAGATCCATAGCATCTGGCAACTGATCTCTTATCCCCTGTTGGTGACTTTTCACTTTACTATTCAAATATAAATTTGGAATTAACAAAGCTATTAATAATCCAATTAATATAAGAAATATCGTCTTTGTAATTATAGCTATAAATGCACTCACAACTATTATTAAAACCATAATCGCTTTTTTGTAAAACAAAAAATTTTCAGGGCTTATAGAAAGTCCTGCTAATCTTAATTGTTTTTCAACAAGTTTGTACTTAGCATTTTTCTTAACATTTGCTGCACTTCTATTTGCCATATTGTTAAGTGCCTGTATTTGAGATGAGAGAAATCTTTTTGAAGACTTCTCTCCTTCTTTTTCATTCTGTACTTTCTTTTTACCACTTATGTACTCTATTTTTCTTTCTTTTGCATCATCTTCTTTTCCTTTATTATATCCAATAGATGAAACAACAAAGAATACTAACGCACTAATTGCTAATACCATAAATTCCATATGCTTATTCTCCTTTAGAACTTAATCGTTACAATTTTATTAATAACAATTGCACCTACAGTTTCTAAACAAACAGATATAATTATCAAAGTTTTTCCTATCGTTGTAGTAAACAAAGTCATTATCAATTCTTTATTTATTAAACTCATTATTAGCAGTAATGCAATAGGCAATATACCAATTATCATTCCTGATACTCTTCCTTGCCCTGTCATTGTTTTTATTTCGCCTTTAATCTTATATCGTTCACGAATTGTTCCAGCTATCGTATCAAGTATCTCTGACAAATTACCACCTGTTTGTCTCTGGACACTAACCGCAGAAACAACGAGATTAAAATCTTCACTCTTTACTCTTTCAGCCATCGCCTCTAATGCTTCATCCTGCGAACTACCAAAAGTTATTTCGTTAACAGTTCTCTTAAACTCTGACTTTATAGGATCATCACATTCATTTGAAATTGTGTCCATCGCCTGATTGAATGTTAATCCGGATTTTAAGCAGTTACTTGCAATCATTAAAGCATCACTCAATTGAGATTCAAACATATCTCGTCTCTTTTTTTGTTTATTTTTCATATATAGGATTGGTGCTATAGCTCCTATTATCATAAGCATCGGTGCTATTAACTGATTTTTAAAAATAAGTATAAACAATAATCCCGGAACAAATGTTACTACTATCCATATTATAATAAAATCTTCGGTTTTTTTCGAAATATCACTTTTTTCCAATTCTTCAGCTAAAATTTTATTAATTTTGGCAAATGCACTTCCATTATTATTTACAGACTGCTTTTTGTTATTTTTTTGTTTCTCAACTTTTGCAACTTTTTTTTCTTCCTTTTTCTTTCCTACGATGTAATCTTCTCTTCGTTTTACATTTCTGCTGTTTTCAGTTATTTTACCAACTATAGTTGTAACAAGCACAAATGTAACTCCCATCATGACCACAACTAAGAAAATCATACTAATTAGCAAACCATTCATTTTTTACAACAACCCCATTTCCTCTAATCTTTTCAATACATTTTGGAACTACACCTGTTGCTCTAAATTGTCCTTTGAACTTTCCTCTGGAATCTGTTGTTCCGTCTGTCTCAAATACAAATATATCCTGCAAACTTACAACATCACCTTCCATACCAACAACCTCAGTAATAGATGTTACTTTTCTGGATCCATCTCTAAGTCTGCTCTGCTGTATTATTAAATCTATAGCTGAGGAAGCCTGATCTCTAATTGCCTTTACCGGCAATTCCATACCAGACATCATAACCATTGTTTCAATACGAGACATAGCATCTCTCGGAGAGTTTGCATGAGTCGTAGTTAATGATCCGTCATGACCTGTATTCATAGCCTGAAGCATGTCCAATGTTTCTTCAGAACGAACTTCCCCGACAATAATACGGTCAGGTCTCATTCTCAATGCATTCTTTACAAGAGCTCTAATTGTTATTGCTCCTTTTCCTTCAAGGTTTGCCGGTCTACATTCAAGTGTAATAACATGTTCCTGATGTAACTGAACTTCCGCTGCATCTTCGATTGTTACAATACGTTCGTCTTCAGGAATATACGATGATAATACATTCAACAATGTTGTTTTACCTGAACCGGTACCACCAGATACTACTATATTTAATTTTCCTTTAACACACGCTTCTAAAAATGAAAGCATTACCGGGTTTAATGATCCCCATTCAACTAACTGTGCTGCTGTTACTGGTGTAGAGCTAAATTTACGAATTGTAAGTACTGCTCCAATAAGTGAAATCGGTGGAATAATAGCATTTACACGGGAACCGTCCGGAAGTCTTGCATCAACCATAGGGCTGGCCTCGTCTACATGTCGTCCAACCTGAGTAACGATTCTGTCAATAATATTCATAAGATGTTCTTCATCTCTAAATTTTATATCTGTAAGAACCAATTTCCCTTTTTGTTCAATATATACATGATCTGGTCCATTAACCATTATTTCACTACAATTATCGCTATCAATTAAATCCTGAATTGGACCATATCCTAATATATCATCTAATAAAGTCTTTACTATCGGTTTTCTTTCAACTCTCGGAATATTGTACTCATCCTTATCAACTTCTTCCGTAAGAAGTTTTTCCATTTCATCCCTATCAACAGTAGCCTTTCCCGCTCTGTTTAATGTCAAAATAATTCTTCCGTGAATTTTTTTCTTTACAGCGTCATATGGGTCTTCAACCTTTATTTCCTTTACCTCTTCAACCTTTTTCTGTTGTTGAGTAGTTGTTTCTTCCCCATTTTCTTCCTTATTCTTTTCTATTATGTCAAGTAATCCCATATACGATTAACCTCCGACTATTTACTCACCTTTATCCGCAATAACCCTTTGTATAAAACTTGAGAATTCTTTTGCTGCCACCGTTCTACTTGTTCTTAATACAAACGGTTCTCCTTTATTTACACTACTGTTAAACATCTTATCCGATGATATTGAAGCGTAAAATGGTATCTCCAACATTGATTCGAAATCCTTCATTCGGATTAAACTATTAACATTCTTATTCATTACCAGCCTTGCTTTTTCTTTAATTCCTAATTGCTCTAATATACTTACAGCTGCTTTTGCTGCTTTAAGTGATAAAATGTCAGGATTGTTCACAATCATAATCTCATCACATTCCTGTAATGCAGCTATTGTTTCATCACTAAAATTCGTTCCTAAATCAACTATTACATATTCATAATATGGTCTTACACTACGTATAACCTTTGTAACATGTTCCGGTTTAATATATTCGGCATATTCAGGACTTTTTGGTGCTGCAAGCAATACTACACCTGAAGAATGCATTATACTAAATGCATTAACTCTTTCAATTGATATTCCTTCCGGATCCTGTGCCAATTCCACAATTGTATCTTTTGGTTCCAAATCTAAAAGAATATTCTGATCTCCAAATCTTAAGTCCATATCTAAAAGAATAACATTACTTCCTCTCTTAGATAATGCAACTGCAAGGTTTGTTGCCATTACGGACTTTCCTGTACCACCTTTACATCCGAAAAATGCAATTACTTTTGATCTTACTCTTTTCTGAATATTTAGCTGTGCCTGAATTACTTTTTCGTATTCATTAACCTGTACTACTCTTGAATAAAATTCATTATCCTTCATATCCAAAGGTAATACCTGTCTTATTCCAAATCTTGCTGCATAGTTTACTAAATCAACGGTTACGTCATCTGTAGCTACAACTGCTGCACATCCTTTACTCTGGAACTTCATACTCTCAACGAATGAAAATACTTCCGGGTCAATTGGTACTTTAACACCAACAATAACTACATCCGGAAATAATCCATCTACTTTCAATCTTGACTCGTCTTTAAAATCTGCATAACCAACAATTTGAATATCTCTATCCGCTAACTTTTTTTTCAAATTAACACGAATTGATGTATCTTCTGAAATAATAACAACTTTTATACTTTCCATATTATTCTCCGTCCTCCGCAGTTCTCTTATTTAATATAAGTTTATAACCTGAATATTCTCCTGAATTTTCTACTTCGTATAAAATATTAGCATCATCATATGACAGTTCAAATGTAATTGATGAATATGTTACTATTGCATTTGCTGTATCTGTATTTACATCATTTGTTGATATTTTCAATACTTTAACATCGCTCAAAACTGTATCTACAGTAGCCTTACCATCGCCTGTCTTCATTGCCAAAACATTTACTGTATCTCCTGGGAGGATATATCCATCTACACCCGTAACACCATCTGCTGTCATACTGTATGCAACCATTCCATCCGCAAGATTATAAGATAGTCCGGCATTCGATTCCTGTTCAGTTCCAAATCGTTTTATTGATACCTGCTCACCTGCATAAATATAACCCGATGATGTATTTCCTATAACTTCATCAAGACTTCTTACTGCGCCATCTACAATTGCACCATTATCAATCATTCTAGTACTAAAAAAATTATTTACATTATTAGCTGTAACCTGTGTTCCAGCTGGAACATCTGCTATAGCATACACAATCTCTGTCTTATCTTTATTTGGATCATTATTGCTTATAACTGATTGTGCAAACATATATGTTGCGATTCCTGCAACCAATGCACTTATAAGTGCAATCAAATAAATTCTCTTCATGGTAATTGTACCCCTCTGTTTCTTATTTTTAGTCTTTTATTAATTTACGATTCCGTTTTTATTGTTACTGTATAAGATAGTTCCTTAGTCTTTCCATATATAACTCCCAGTACCGGTGTTAGTGTATTCATTTCTGCCTTAACATTTACTTTCAAATCTCCCTCAAGTGGACTTGTGGGATTTGTAAGTTTTGAATCAACCACTACTGAATTGAGATTTTTCGGCAATATTGCTTCCACCTTATCGGTTACAATTTGATCTAATTGTGCATCTTGTGCATTTACGCATCCGACTCGTGCGCCTTCCCTACAGGCATTTTCAACTGATAACTGATTGTAAAATAGCCACCCAAAGTCCAATATCCCGCATACAATTAAAAGTAATATAGGCAAAACCAAAGCAAATTCAACAGCCGATTGTCCTTTTTCTCTTTTCTTCATTGATGCTACCTCTCAAATAATTTCCTCATATTCTAAAATAGAGGGGCTGATGCCCCTCTATTTTAGAATATAATCTTTTTGTAACTTTTATGGTCTTGCTGTTGTTGTAAGCTGATCGCTTGCATTTGTGAACATATCAGCAATCTTTGGTCCTAATACAGCTAATGCTCCGATTACTGCTAAAGCTACTAATCCGATGATAAGACCATATTCAACCATGCCCTGTCCATCTTCATCCATTAAGAAATTCTTTACATCTCTCATAATATTTCCTCCTTCTTGCATACGACTATCTTTTACTCCGTCGTGCTTAATTATAAATTTAATAAATTAACGGGAAAAATAATGAAACCAAAACCCCTCCCGATAAAAACGGTGCCATAGGAGCTGCTGTTTTTAAGTTGCCTCTTCTTGTGATTTTTAAGAACAGATAATAGATAAATATTGTAAAACCCATCACTGCCATTGCTTCAACATAACCTTGAAGACCCAACATAAAACCTATTACGGCGCTATATTTCACATCGCCAGCCCCAATCCTCAATTTAAAGAACCCCGGAATAACAAATATTACATATGCAATTATCAATCCCATAAATGAATTAAAAAATGTATCCATAAACACATCTAACCCACCACTTGTAATTACTATGTTGCATATTTGTAAAAGTAACATTCCTAATAATAATGCATTAGGTATTCTTCTTATCAACATATCAATTCCTGCTACATTTATTGCCATCAATATGATAAGCATATATCGCACTGTCTGCCAGTAATCAAATTCTTTAAGGGCTATACCTACAAACAATACTGCCGGAACCACCATCCATGCTATTCTGTAACCTATGTTGTTTATTCGTTGTCCTTTATTTTCTGTATCATATATACTTCTTACTTGTATCTGGTATCTCGCCAGATAGTAAAAACATAATCCAGAGAGCAAACCCACCGTCGCGTATATCGCGTATTCCATTGCTGTTTCCTCCTCTGTATTTACTTGCATCTACATAGAAAACCCTTATGTATTAAATGTTTAAAACGTTTTCTTTATGATAGTATTATTATAATACTTTTCGTCATTTAGTCAATATTTTTTAATAATTTAGTCACAATTTGTACATTATGTACATAATTTCATTTACTCAATGTGCTAAACGCCAATTTTTTAGACTTCTCCCTATTTTTTTCAGACTTTACTCGCACTTTTTCGGCTTTTTTTCGAGCCCTTTCAGCTTTTTTGTTCATAACTTTTTCATCTTTATTAATGCGGCTTTCCATTTTTCGCTCTTTTCTGGACTTTCTTTGTTTTTTTCTTATTACTTCATCTATTTTTCGATAACGTTCTTCTTCTCTTTCATCCTGCATTCTAATAATATAATCTACACCTTTCAATACTTTTTCGCTCACACAATCACTCACTTCTTTAGACATATTCTGTGTCGACTTATTTATCGCTCTGGTAACTATACTTTCGGTATTTTCCTCTAAGGCTCTCGAAACTATGTTTCCCATAATTTCCTGAAATTGCTGCATTTTACTTTCTGAGCTAACACTTTCAGTTAAAGATGTTTTATTTTCTAATCCTCTATATTTTTCTATGTCTCCACTATTATCTTTTGTTTTTGTATCCATAATTTCTTTATTATTTACACCATTATTACATCCTTCTTCATCTTCTTTATAAAATGTATTTTTTTCACTCTTTGGTTTGTCAAAAAGATTTCTAATGTTGACTGTATTAGGATTAGAACGATTAATGTCAATTTCTCCATTAATCATCATTTTTATAGTTCTTAGACCATATCCCTGTTCTTTTAAATCTCTTATTTTCCGAAGTAATTCAATATTTTCTTCCGTATAATATCGATGTCCCATTTCATTTCTGGGAATCTTTATCTCAAGTTCTTCTTCCCAATATCTTAACACATGAGATTCTACCTTTAGCATTTTAGATGCATCTGAAATAATATATCGTCGTGTTCCCATTTTCCCCTCCAAAAAAATAATGTTAACAATAATTTCCAAATTATTGTTAACATTAGTATAATTCTGACTATTACTCAATTCAACGAATTGGCAGTCCCATATTCAATTATTTTTTAAGCAAATGACGAATGCCGTCAAATGAGTGTAAACATCTCATTTTTTTCGTTCAAATTCGCATATGGCTTAGCATAATTATTCTCTCACATTTATTTTGAGCCTATATTTTTCACCAGTTGTTTGATTAACAATATATTAATTATTCTCTCACATTTGTTTTAAAATGCGGACAAACAAGCAAATCTACTCTCTTGCTTTTGTCTCGAATTTTGTATATTCAGGTAACCATAATAATTCTATAGCTCCTACAGGACCGTTTCTTTGCTTAGCAACATCCACAATAATAGTATTTCTGTCTTCTGTTTCGTCCTCTTTGTTGTATTTTCTTGATAAAAGCATTACAACGTCGGCATCCTGCTCGATAGAACCTGATTCTCGCAAATCGGCCATGATAGGTCGATGGTCAGGTCTCGATTCTACGCTTCGGTTAAGCTGTGAAAGTGCAACTACCGGAATATTCAACTCTCTGGCAATTCCCTTTAATGATCTTGAAATATCCGCAATTTCCTGTTCACGGCTTGGATAATTACCATTTCCTCTCATAAGCTGTAGGTAGTCAATAACCACAAGCTGTATATCTTTTTCTAATTTAAACTTTCTGCATTTGGAACGAAGGTCACCAATCGTAATACTTGGCGTATCGTCAATTACAATATTTGAATTTCCTATAATATCCGCTGTTTCTACAATTTTTTCCCATTCAGATTCATTAAGTTCTCCTGCTCTCATTTTCTGAGAACTTACCATTGAATGCTGTGATATAAGACGGTTAACCAACTGTTCCTTTGACATTTCCAAACTAAATATAGCGACTGCATTCGGCTTACGTATAGCTATATGCTCTGTTACGTTAAGTGCAAATGCTGTTTTACCAACTGAAGGTCTTGCCGCAATCAAAATAAAGTCTGATGGCTGCAATCCGGATAACTGATTATCAAGATATATATATCCGGTTGCTAAACCTGTAACAGTTCCCTTTGTAAGCGATGCCTGTTCTAATTTATCAAATACATTAGCAACTACTTTATTAATTGGGACAAAGTCGCCACTTGAACGTGATCTAAGCACTTCAAAAACTTCTTTTTCAGTACTCTCCATTATATCTTCAAGCTTATCCGTTCCTGCATAACATTTAGCTGAAATATTATCATTTACTTTTATTAATTTACGCAACATTGCTTTTTCATATACAATAGTCGCATACTGCTTTATATTTGCTGAAGTCGGTACCATTTCTAATATTTCCCTGATAAAATCAAGGCTGATTACTTCACTAGAAACATCCATCTCTTCCAATTTAGCCTTTATGGTAACCAAATCTCCATTTTTTCCTTCACGGTACAATTCTGTCATTGCCCCAAAGAGCAATCCATATTGTCTGTTAAAAAAATCATCTTTATTTATCAACTCCATAGCTATCGGAACAGCATCCGGATCCATAATCATCGAACCTATTACTGCCTGTTCTGCTTCATAGCTATGAGGTAGTATTTTTTTTACTATTGGATCTTCCATTAATAATTATCTCCTATAAAGCTTCAACCTTTATGTCTAAAGTTGCCATTACATCCTTGTGCAATTTAACTTTTACTGTATGGACTCCAAGATTTTTAATTCCTTCTTCCATAACAATCTTCTTTTTATCAATTTCTAAACCAAGCTGCTTCTTTGTTTCTGCTGCTATTTCCTTTGCAGAAATTGAGCCAAATACACGGTCTCCATTTCCGGCTTTAATCTTTATAACCACCTTTTTATCTTTTAATTCTTCTGCCAAAGCTTTTGCTGCATCCAATTTTTCCTGAGCAACCTTTGCTTCATTAGCTTTTTGAAGTTTTAAATCATTTTTATTTGCGCTATTTGCTTCTACGCCAAGTTTTTTCTTTAAAATAAAGTTTTTAGCATATCCATCGCTTACCTTTACTACTTCACCTTTTTTTCCTAACGCTTTAACATCTTCTAATAAAATAACTTCCATATTCATGTCTCCTTTCAAAGCAATAAACTTATTATATCTAAGCAATTAATTTCATTTTTTCAAATTCGATCCGTCAAACTATATTAATGTTAAGGTCAAATATCACTTGTGTAAATAACTATATTTCACCTTCATCAGTCATATCCTGAATAATCTCTTTTATCAAGGTCTTTGCCTGTTCACATGTACAATCTTCAATCTGTGCTCCGGCAAGATTCATATGACCTCCACCGCCTAATCTTTCTGCAATTAACTGAACATTAACTTCATCTATTGACCTTGCACTTAAATATACTTTTTCATTATAAAACGTACATACAAACGCCGCCTTTATGCCTTTAATATTAAGCAATTCATTCGCTGCCTGTGCTCCAACAACTGTCGGCATACTTGTTCCTTCAGACGGGCAAATGGCTATAGCGTATTTATCCATAAATATCTCTGTATTTTGAATGGCCTTAGCTTTTGCCTTATAATCTCCAATATCATCTCTAAACATTTTTCTAACTCTGACAATATCAGCTCCATTTTTTCGCAAATAAGCTGCTGCCTCAAATGTTCTTACACCTGTTCTGTTAGAAAAATTATTTGTATCCATCATAATTCCGCTATACAATGCATCTGCCTCATACGGTTTCATTTTAACTGAATCAACCATATACTGCATAATTTCAGTAACCATTTCACATGCTGATGATGAATATGGTTCAATGTATGATAAATGTGCATTTTCTATTGCATCTGCACTTTGTCTATGATGATCTATTACTACAAGTGTTTGTGCTCTTCTCACTAATTCAGGATATTCAGTATATCCTGCTCTATTACAGTCAACTACAATGAGCATATCATTTTTTTCTAAAATAGTTGTAGCCAATGTTCCTGCAATAAACATATCTTCTTCATAGCCATTATCTGTCGTAAACTTATCAATCAAAGGTTTTACTGAAGAACTCATAGTTCCCGTTACCACATAAGCTTTTTTACCCATTGTAGTTATGGCTCTATACAAACCAATTGCTGCGCCGTAAGAATCATTATCACCCAAATGATGTCCCATAATGAATACTTTATCTCTTGTTTCAATTAATTCTCTTAATGCATGAGCTTTTACTCTGGCTTTTACCCTGGTATTCTTTTCGACAGACTTGCTCTTACCGCCATAATAATATATCTTTGCACCATCTTTTAATACTGCCTGGTCACCACCTCTGCCAAGTGCCATATCGATAGCTGCTGTGGCTGACGTGTAATTCTGAACATACGAATCTGAACCCATTCCGAATCCAATACTGATTGTAGCTGTTCGCTCATTACCTATCTTAACATTCTTTACATCATCAAGAAGTGAGAATTTTTTACTCTGCATAATTGCTATATTTTTAGCCTTAACAACTACAAAGTATTTGTCTTTTTCAAGTTTTCTTACCAGACCGTCCATTTCTGCAAAATATCGCTGTATCTGTCGATCAATCAATGCAACTAACAATGTTCTTCTGGCATCTTCAATACTTTGAAGAACCTCTTCATAATTATCTATGTAGATAAGTCCCGGTATCATCTTATCATTTTTATTTTCCTTAGATAATTGCTGAATTCTTGTATCATCAAATAAATAAAGTGCAAACATATCCGCATCGTCATCATCTGAATCAAGTACTGCGATAGGCACTTCATCAACTGCATCTTTCATTTTAAACTTCTTTAGCACAGCTCTATATATTTTTTCATTATACTCAACTTTGAACTCTTTCTTTTCTTCTTTAAATTCAAATTTATCCTTTGTAAACTCTTTAAATATAGATTCAATTCCCCTCATATTTAAAAGTTTAGTTTCGCACGCCTTTTCCATTTCGCTATTATGCCACAGCATCTTTCCATTACAATCAAGTAACGCATAAGGAATTTCAAATTCATGCATCATCTGTCTTTGTATCTGACTATACTCTGCGCCAAAATCCACAAGATATCTTTTGATATTTGGATAAAATCTAAGCATCATAACAATCGCTATTACAATAAACACAATTGTTGCAAACGCCATAACCACTCCGGCTCTTTTGTCAATAAAAAATATTATAGCCGTTACTACTATCCAAAGCACACTAAGGTTAATAGGCCACCTTAAATACTTTGTAATTTTCCCATTTAATGCTACTTTTTTATCATTTAACATATAAGCACCTCTAATTTGCTTTATTCTTCATCTCTGCCTTATATTTGTATATCTTTAAAATATAAAAAGCTTACAACGTTTCTAACGCACCTTAATGATTTAGTATACCATATTGTAATTTTTATTTCCACTATACTACTTTATAAGCCATAACAGATTACTAATATACTCTTTACATGTTTTATTATTTCATATAAAATTACCCTTAATTAAATGATGTCAGGGTTAACCGCCACGACTATGATGCCTACAGATTGTTCAGTGCTACGCACTCTCACAATTATCCGGCATCTTTACATTAGTAAAATATGAAACAGGAGATAGTTTATATGTTTAGAATATGGGGAAGAACCTTCAAAAATAATAAAATGATAAAAAATACCACAATCGAAATAGATAACCCTGAGATGACGAGAACTCACAAAGTTTTCAAAGCACTTGAAGATATTTGCGAGGAATTTGATTTAAGCAATCCAATCTGGCTTGATAATAACATTGATGAATTCAAACGCATTTCACGAACCAGATTTTATCAGGACAGTTTTATTGAACATATTGATTTTGATTATTTAGATTTTTATATTATCGAAGAAGATTAATATGTTGGGGTCAAAATCATTCTTGACAAAAAAGCCTTATAGAAAACATATCCCCTCTTTACCGGACAACCGATACAGAGGGGATATTTATATACTATTTAAATTTACCGGATATAACACGAATCGCTCCGTGTTATCTTATAATTAAAGTCTTTTCTGTAATTCTGCTGTCATGTCTTCATAACCCGGTTTTCCAAGTAATGCAAACATATTCTTCTTGTAGCTTTCTACACCCGGCTGATTAAATGGATTTACTCCAAGAATATATCCACTTACACCACATGCAAATTCATACATGTAGAATAATTCTCCAAGATAGAATTCGTTCTGTTCAGGTACATTAACCATAAGGTTAGGAACATTACCATCTGTATGAGCAAGAATTGTTCCATTCATTGCACTCTTGTTAACAAAATCCATATCTTTTCCAGCTAAGTAATTTAATCCGTCAAGATCATCTGCTTCTTCCTGAATTACGATATCAGCATCTGTCTTTTCAATATTTACAACTGTTTCAAACATAAGTCTTGATCCGTCCTGAATGAACTGACCCATTGAATGTAAATCTGTTGTCAAATCAACTGCTGCAGGGAAAATACCTTTCTGGTCTTTTCCTTCGCTTTCACCATAAAGCTGTTTCCACCATTCACCAAAGTAATGTAAACTTGGTTCATAGTTAGCTGTAATTTCAATTGATTTTCCTTTTCTTAATAAAATATTTCTGATTGCTGCGTATTTTACTGCATCGTTATCTTCAAATGTATTGTTTAAAGCTTTTTCTCTTCCGCTTGCAGCACCTTCCATTAATTTATCTATATCAGCACCACTTACTGCGATTGGAAGCAAACCTACTGCTGTAAGAACTGAGAAACGTCCACCTACATCATCAGGTACTACGAAGCTTTCATATCCTTCTTCTGTTGCAAGATTCTTAAGAGCTCCCTTTGCCTTATCTGTTGTAGCGTAAATTCTCTTTGCTGCTTCTTCTTTGCCATATTTCTTTTCAAGTTTTTCCTTGAAAATTCTAAATGCGATAGCAGGTTCTGTTGTTGTACCAGACTTAGAAATAATGTTAACTGAGAAATCTCTGTCTCCAACAACATCTAATAATCCCTTTAAGTATGCAGGGCTAATGCTATTTCCTGCATAGTAAATTTCAGGTGTTTTTCTGATTTCTTTTGATACATTGTTATAGAAACCATGTCTTAAGAAGTCAATTGCTGCTCTTGCTCCTAAATATGAGCCACCAATACCAATAACAACTAAAACTTCTGAATCACTCTGAATCTTCTTAGCTGCTGCTTTAATTCTTGCAAATTCATCCTTGTCATAATCTACAGGTAAATCAATCCATCCTAAGAAATCATTTCCTGCTCCTGATTTGTTAACCAAAACTTCTTTTGCATCTTCTGCGATTTTCTTCATTGCTACTACTTCATCATCTGAGATGAATTTTGATGCCTTTGAGTAATCAAATGTTACCTTAGCCATATCTTTTTCCTCCGTCATTTCAAATCCTGCTATCCCGTACACCTTGCAAACTGTCATGGTATCTCTCCACTAAATCCACAGTGTCCGGTAAAGCGTTTATTTATCGACATAATATAATATTCATGCCGACCGGTAAAATTTCCTTCAAATTCTCTCTAACATATATACAATAAATATTTTGTCGTCATATGTCAATGTTTTTAGCATATTTATTGAAACAATTTTATTGGAGTCAACCCGAGAATATATCCCCGAAACTATTTTGCTTAATCTGCGAATATTTCCTTAAAACATATTTGTTTCAACCTGCGAATATTTCTATATAAATTATACAATTGAACCTGTAAACATTTCTACAAAACTTATATGATTAAATCTTAATTTATTTTTGCAAAACCATTTAAATCTTTACTGCAAATATTCTCCTAAAACTTCGTTGATTATTCTCTCCTGTTCTTTTGTAATATTTATTCTACCCTGTTTTTCATTTTCTATTTTTTTATTTGTATTATTTATTTCATTTACATTAACATTCTGTTCCGATTCCTGCTCATTTTTGCTGCTACCTATTTCTATGTTGTAATCATTTTCCCGCCTACTAATCTGCTCTCGCAAATTAACACTATTTTCAAAGAAATCCGTAATAACATATATCAGTTCTGTTTTTCTGTCATTTGTATGAATTGTATTTTCAACTACAAATAATGCAAGTGCAAAATAAAATCCTACAAGAATATACGACATCGCCGTTGTCTTTCCGTATCCCTGATTATACAGTATATATCCACATAATCCGCCTATTGCCACACACAAAAATCCACACCAGCTAATAATTTTATTTATGGAATCAAGATAAAATATGCCTATTTTACACTTATTTATGTACCTACTTACTAAAAGCATGGGATTAGCCACCGTGCCGTTTATGGTTTTAATACTTTCAAATTTCAATTTTATCTGGCGAAGAATATTACTTTTGGGGCTATCCATATTTTCTGCCTTTTTAATCATTTTACCAAAAATCCACATTACCAGACATTTACTTACAATTCCTACTAAAAAAATACTTCCTAATAAACATAGGAAGTACGCTTTATTTTCAATTATTGATGTGATTTTTTCCATATTAACATTAAAACATGACATACATTTGTCAAACATAAAAAACCTCCTCGTACGATATGTATTGACCAGCCTTTTGTTGGTGGCCGATAGTCGGAAACATTAATGCTTAAACTTTGTTTTTTGTTTCCTTTATACAATAAAATTTTATCATACAAGAGGTCTTTTAACACTATAAATCGTTCGTCAAATTTCTACAAATTCTTAATTAACTGTTTTAATATTTTAATTGAATTAGCCGCTGCTTTCTTTTCAAATGTAGGGTAATCCATTTCTGCACTTCCATCTGCCTTATCAGAAATCGCTCTGATTATAAGACATGGAATATTGTTAACATATGCTGCATGTGCTATAGAAGCACCTTCCATTTCTGCACAATCTCCGGCAAATGTATTTACCAAATCATCTTTCTTTTCCTTACCGGCAATAAACTGGTCGCCTGAAACAACTCTTCCTGTAAATACCTTAACAGAAAGATTTGCCTCTTCTATACTTTTGACTGCTACATCAATTAATCTGCTGTCACTATGAAATACAGAGTTGTCCATATCAGGAATAACTCCACGTTCATAACCTAACGCCGTCACATCCATATCATGCTCAATGGCATCCTTTGATATAACAATATCGCAAATATCAATATCACTATTTAATGAGCCTGCAACTCCTGTATTAATAACAGAATCTACTTTATATCTGTCAGCAAGAATCTGTGTGCATATAGCTGCATTTACCTTTCCAATACCACACTTTACAACAACTACATCTTTATCATGAATATGTCCTTCATAAAAATCCATTCCTGCAACTGATGTAATTTTCGCATCCGGCATTTCATTTTTTAATTCCTGGACTTCGCTGTCCATCGCTCCAATTATTCCTAACACGTTACACCTGTTCCTTTATTTATTTTCTTCTAAGTACAATTTTAATGCCTTTGCAAGCTGGTCCGGACATGAAGTTCCTCTTCCTGCACAATCAATTCCATCCATTCTTTTAATTGCTTCGTTCACATCCATTCCTTCGACTAATGCAGCAACTCCCTGTGTATTTCCACTGCATCCTCCAAGAAATCTTACATTAGTAACTTTATTATCAACAACATCAAAACTAATTTCTCTTGAACATGTTCCTTTTGTCTTATAATTCATAACTGCACTCCTATCCAAGGCTTTCTAATCGCCTATCTTCTTTTCATAAATTTCTACAACATCATCTATATCACCTTTGGCAATTAACTGACCATGTTCCAAAATGATTGCCTTGTTACACAATCTCTTAACCTGAGCCAAACTATGTGATACAAATAAAACTGTAACCCCATGATCAAACATTTTTTTCATTTTCTTTTCGCATTTTTTTCTAAATTTAGCATCACCAACTGATAATACCTCATCTAAAATAAGAATTTCCGGTTCTACAACTGTAGCAATTGAAAATCCAAGTCTTGCCTTCATACCTGAAGAATAGTTTTTAATTGGAACGTCTATAAATTCTCCTAACTCAGAAAATTCAAGAATTTCATCATATTTTGACATTAAAAATTCTTTTGAAAATCCAAGAACCGAGCCATATAAGAATATATTTTCCCTACCTGTATAGTTAGGATCAAATCCTGCACCAAGTTCAATCATAGGTGCCATATGTCCATATCTTTGCACTGAACCTTTTGTTGGCTTATAAACACCTGCAATTACTTTAAGAAGCGTACTTTTTCCTGCTCCATTAAGTCCAAGTATTCCGAGACGTTCGCCTTTTTTCAACTCAAACGAAACATCTTTTAACGCCCAGAATTCATTAAAACGAAGCTTTTCGCCTTTTAATTTCTTTATAAATAATTCTTTAAAATTATCAACTTTTTCTTTGCTTAAATTAAAACAAATACTAACATCATTAACTCTAAGAGCTACATCATTCTTTGCCATAACTCCTCCTAAATATGAAGAATAAACTTATCCTGATTTTTCTTAAATACATATATTCCAAATATCAGTAATACAACACTACAAGTTCCTGAGTATGCAAATAATTTTAAATTTGACACTCCGTAACTATAACTGTTAAACATAGAATGACCTTCTAACAATACAGCTCTGAAGTTACTGATAATTCCGTAAAGCGGATTTAATTTGATAAGAATTAATCCCTGTCCCATACTTGAGATTTTGTAGAAAATTGCTGAGCAGTACATAACAAGCATCAACACAACATCCCACAAATATTCCATATCTCTAAAGAATACACATACCGTTGACAATACCATTCCTGCACCAATTGACAAAATAAACAAAATTGTCAAAGGAATAACCGCTTCAATTACATGCCATGTAAGTGGAACACCTAAAACTACTGAAACTACTGCAAGAACTATTAATGACAGTAAGAATAAAATGTAGTTATAAATGCAACTTGAAAGCGGATACAAATACTTAGGTACATAAACTTTCTTTATCATTGCCTGATTTGCCCTGATAGACCTCATCGCAATCTTTGTTGAACTTGAGAAGCAACTATATATAAGTCGTCCACACAAAATGTAAACAGGATATAATCTGTCACCTTTACCAAGCAACTGTCCAAATACGATTGTAAGAACAATCATTGTAAGTAACGGTTCAAGCATTGTCCATATCAATCCAAGATATGATCTTCTATACTTTAACTTAATTCCTTTTTTTACAAGTTCGATTAATAAATATCTGTATCTTGCAAAATTTTTCACGTACTTATTCATATAACCTCCAAAACTGAAGCACTTATTTTTATAGTTTATCCATATAAGATTAAATTCCCGACAATAAACTAATCTTATTATATATTATAATTTTTTTATGTCAAATTAACGGGAAATATAATGATATAAATAGCTTTGGCTTATATAATTAATAATAGTTGCCACTTTTGTTACACACATAAAAATGCACCACTTTCGTAACAAAATTTGTTTAGAAAGTAGTGCATTAAAATCAGCATATTGTGAATATGTATATCTGGGAAATTTTCCAGTTTTACCAGCCAAAGCTTTTTATCTGAGATAATTTTTTTGAATTCAGCGCGAGCGTTATTTAGTTAATATTACAAACCCTCACAATTAAGAATTAATCTGTGGGAATTTTTGTTATTCTACATTTTTCAATGCATCTGTCATAGATATTTTTTAATTAGTTAAGTGCAAGCAATTTCCATGTCTTAATTACTTTTACTTTATCAATCTGAATTTCTGACGTATTGTCCTGATTTGAACAATATTTACCTGCTGCAGATTCGAATACCATATATGTCTTCTTTCCGCTTACACAAATTCCTTCCATCATTGATGGAAGCACAACTGTTTTTACAGGTGTATCAAGTGCGGATGCTGTCACAATATTTACCGGTTCATAAACCATTAAATATGAATCTGCTATTCTTCCGTATGACTGGGACAATGTAAACTTTCTTTCTGTAGCAGAAATCTTATTTACAACCAATCCCTGTGTATTTGCAGGAACATAAAGGTTATATTGATTTGTAAATGTTAATCGTTTTGTCTTTTTATTTCGCTTAACTCTATATCCATACATAAGGCACGAATTACTGTTTGCACTTCTTCCTGCCCAGAAATGAGTTCCGTCAAATGCTGCAAAGTCTGCGCATCCTCTAAGAGTTACTCTATAGCTAAATTTTATTGTCTTTCCATTTTTAGCTTTCAAAAGTTTTTTATATGTAATTATACCTACTTTATCTACTGCACCCGGAAGGTTATTTATACCTACTACTAAATTTTTCTTTACATTTGTTACTGAACCTACGTGATCTTTTATTGTCAATTTAAGTTTCTTTACGAAATTACCCCGTTTATTATATATCAAAAGTATTGATTTTGCTGTCAAATTCTTGTGATACATTGAAACTACAATGTATTTTCCAATAACACAGGTTCCCTGTGGTACATAATTTTTAAGAGATAATAATATGTATTTATCCTTTACTGACTGAATTCCACTATTTACAAGCATATCGTATACTCTTAAATCCTCAGCCATTCTTTCTTTTTCAGAATCTGTATATTCCCAAGGTATATTGTTAACTCTTGCATATTTTTTTCCTGCTGAATTTGAATATACCTTAAGAGTTAAATTTGTTGCTCCTGCAAAAGCATTTGCACCTATTGTCTTAACTGTTTTATATAATGTAAGCTTTTTTAGTGATGTACAATTCTTAAATGCACTTTCTCCAATTTTCTTAATTGTTTGAACCATCTTTATTGTTGATAATTGAGTACATCCGCTAAATGCCTGATATCCTATTGAAGTAAGTGTTTCCGGTAATATAACTTTTTTTACTGAATTTGCATTAAGTAAAACTCTGTTTGGAACTTTTGTCATTCCATTAGCAAATGTAACTGTTGTAACATTTGCCCCTTTGCCGATTATTTCATATGTACTTGTTACCGTGCTTGGAATTGTAAGACTTGTAAGCCCTGTCATTTTGTAAAATGCATGATAATTTATTTTCTGCAAGCCCTCAGGCAAAGTTAATTCTTTTACTTTTTTAATTCCATAAAAAGCTCTCTTATAAATATACTTTATTGTTGTCGGTAATTTAATTTCCGTAACGGCACTGCATCCTCTGTATGCTTCAATTCCAATAATCTGCAATCCTTCAGGTAATTCAATTGTCTTTAATGCTGTACATTCTTTAAAAGCATTTTCTCCAATTTCCTGAAGTAATGAGCCCTGTTCAAATGTTACCTTTTCAATATATTTATACTGATAAAATACATTTGCATTAATCTTTGTAACACTTGCAGGAATTACAATTTCTTTATTTGTTGTATCTGTTGCTGCCTTTTTGTACCCTGTAAGGACTCCGTTTTCAATTACGAAATCAGGGTTACTTGTAGGAGCTTCTGTTGTTGGCACTTCTGTTGTCGGTGCCTGTGTTGTTGTTTCAGTTGTTGATGACTCTTCTGTTGTAGATGTTTCATCAGTTCCTGTTTCCTTAGTACTACTTTCATCCGTGCTCGTTTCTTCAGCCGGCTTTGTTGTCTCTGTGTTTTCTTTTGTTGTTTCCTGTTCACTATCAGCTATGCTTACTTCTGCTGCCATGACTTTATCCTGTTTATAGTTTCCATGACCTGCAAAAGCACCTGATGGTAATGCGATAGTGGCTATCATAACTGCAACAAGCAACTTGCTTATGCTTTTTAATGTTTTCTCTTTCATAACTACCTCCTCTAAACTCTACGTTACATTATAATGGTTCTTTCTTTTTCGTCAAAGGATTTATGCCATCTGCCAGACAATTGCCACATTTAAAATTAACTCTTTCTTATTTGAAAAATACAGTTGTGTATACTATAATCTTCCTATATGTATATAGCATTAGGAGGTTTATATGCTAAGTAAAATTAAGACAAAATTAGGCAATTTCAAAGAAACTGCAAGACGTAGCAAATACGCGCATTATTATAAAGATTACGATATCGAAGACAATATTATTTTATACGACTCATATTTTAGCCGTGGAATGCTTTGCAATCCTTATGCAATTTTCAGAGAATTACTTTCAAATTCTGAATTTGACAAATACACTCATGTATGGGTTGTTGATGACCGTGTAGGAAACGAACCTGTTATGGAACAGTTTGCTGACCACGATAATATTTATGTCATAAGAAGGCATAGTAATGACCATTTGAAATATTTAGCGACTGCACATTATATTATTTCAAATGTATCTCTGCCTTTTTATTATTGCAAAAAGCCCGGACAAATTTTTGTCAACACATGGCACGGCACTCCTATAAAAAGCTTAGGATACGATATTCCGGGTTCAGCAGCCACTATTTCAAATGTTCTTAGAAATATGCTTTCTGCTGACTATATGATTTCTGCGAATCCATTTTTAACAGAAGTTTATTTAGATAAATACAAATTACGCGGGCTTTACAACGGAAGTATTATCGAGGAAGGTTATCCAAGAAATGACCGTCTTTTAAATTGTCCTAAAGAAGAAATAAAGTCAATTCTTCTTAAATATGGAATAGAACTTGAAAAAGATAAGCAGGTTATTTTATATGCACCTACATGGAAAGGTGCCGATTATAATAAGCCTGAAGTAAATCCTGATGACTATTATAATTTTAAAAGAGAATTGGAAGAATATATAGATACGGACAAATATCAGATTCTTCTTAAGCCGCACCAGGTTGTATATAAAGAGTTGGTAAAATCAGGTATGTTTAGCAATTCCTTAATTCCTGCTTTTATTGACACAAACGAACTTTTGTCTATTACTGATATTTTAATATCAGATTATTCAAGTATATTTTTTGATTTTTTAGCAAGCGACAAACCAGTGTTATTTTACATTCCTGACTTAGAAGAATATAAAAATTATCGTGGTTTATACATGGAACCTGACAAGCTTCCCGGACCTGCATTAACATCTGTTAAGGAAATTGGAAATTCTATTAACAATTTGGGTGAAGTTATTAATAAATATAAAGATAGTTATTCACAAGCCAAGAATTTTGCATGTCCATACGATGATGGCAATGTTTCTTCAAGAATTGTTGACATTGTTTTTAGAGGAAATACTTCTGATTCAAATGGTAATCCATACCGCATTATTAAATGTGAAAATACAAAGAAGAAATTATTATTCTTTGGCGGCGGACTTCGCATGAACGGAATTTCCACTGCTCTTAGAACAATGCTTGATTTCATCGATTATGATAAATATGACGTAACAGTTTATGCCGGCAATTTAAAATTTGCTGACAGTAAGGATATGATTTGTACATTTAATGATAAAGCCAGAATTTTTGCCAGAGTATCATATACTCCCGCCACATTTGGCGAGCAGATTCGAAATGACTTTTTAAGAGTTTTTGGATTTAATTTTCCTTTAATGAAGAAAATTTACCCAAAAGCAATGTATGACAGAGAATTTATTCGTTGTTTTGGCACAAGTGATTTCGACGCAGTAATTGATTACTCAGGATATGGTTCATTTTATTCAATTTTGCTTTTAAGTGCAAAAAATGCTAAGAAGCTTATTTGGCAACACAATGATTTATTAACAGATAAGAATAAAATCGTTAATCACAAAAAACCTCACAGCAGAGAACTTAGGGTTGTTTTTTCAACTTATCAGTTTTATGACAAAATTGTAGGCTGTTCAGAGGCAACGATGAAAGTTAATTTAGAAAAAATCGGATATAATGAGTTAAAGGATAAATGTTGCTTTGTAAGAAATGCTGCTAATTTTGAACGTGTAATAAACGGTTCTAAAGAATCCTATACAGCCGAATCTGCAGATGAAGCAGGTTTTCCTGATTTATTAAATAAAGACCTAATTTCATTTGTAAACATGGGCCGTCTTTCACCTGAGAAAAATCAGGCTGCATTAATAAAGGCATTTGCAAAAGCTTATGATGCAAATAAGAATTTAAGATTGTATATTATTGGCGATGGTGCCCTTATGGGTGAACTTAAAGGTCTCGTTCATAGTTTAAATCTGGACGGCAAAGTTATTTTAACAGGAAATTTGGATAATCCATTTATGCTTATGAAGGAATGTAGTTGTTTCATTCTTCCATCACTTCATGAAGGTCAACCTGTTTCCTTGTTGGAAGCACGTTTGTTAAAACTTCCAATAATTATGTCAAATTTCAGTTCCGCAGCTTCTTCATTATTTGACAACGGACAACTTGTAATTGGCAATTCTGTTGATGATATTTACAACGGATTAATTGCTTTTATAAATAATGAAGTTCCTACTTGCGAATTTGAATACGCCGATTATAATAATATTACAATCAAACAATTTGAAGATATTATTAATGAATAATTAATCTCTATCAAAAACATTATTTATAATTTTAAGAAAGGAATCGCCATATGAAATATACTGCTAATGCTCCGCAAGGTTTTAAGTATAAATTAAAACGTACAGTAAAAAAAATTGTTCAGCCTTTTCGTATATCCGAAAAAGATAAGGGCAAGTTACTTTATAACAAATTTCTTTCTATGCCGGTTAATGACAAATTTATTTTTTATGAAGCATTTGCCGGGCTAGGAATTTTGGACAACCCGAGAGCTATTTTTAAATATTTGTTAAATCAGGAGGATTTTAAATCATACACTCATATATGGTCTGTTGAAAATCCGGAACTTGCCGCAGATAATATTTCTGAATTTTCATCTTTAGATAACGTTATTATTGTAAAGCGTGAATCTGAGGATTATTACAAATATTTGGCAACAAGCAAGTATTTAATAAATAACTCAACTTTTGGATATTATTTTGAAAAGCGAAACAGCCAGGTTTATATTAATACATGGCATGGTGTTCCTACAAAATATATGGGATACGAGCATACTGCTGAAAGAGTGGAAAATGCCCGAGGTCCTGCACGTAATTTTCTTCTTGCAGACTATTTAGTTTCTGCAAATCAGTTTATGACTGAGGTTATGTATAAACGTGCTTACAAATTAGACGGACTGTTTCAGGGAAAAATTCTTGAATTAGGTCATCCGAGAAGTGATGCAATCATTAATCCTAATACTTTAGATGTTCACAGAAAACTTAACACTGCAGGCATTCACACTGATAAAAAGATTATTTTATATGCCCCTACATGGAAAGGCACTTTATATAATAATTTAGATTATAACGTAGAGGATTTTAAAAAGACCGTTGCCAAATTATCCGAAAATATTGACACTGAGCACTATCGTATTTATCTTCGTGTTCACTATTTCCTTTATAAGATTTTGGCAAATGACCCTGAATTAAGACCTATGTTAATTCCATTTACAATTGATACTAATGAATTATTATCTGTTGTTGATGTTTTAATATCTGATTATTCAAGTATATTCTTTGACTTTCTGGCAACTAAGAAACCTATTCTTTTCTACGTTCCGGATTTAGAAGAATATCAGTCAGGTCGTGGTTTATATGTTCCTGTCAGCAGACTTCCGGGATATGTGTCCTCCAATATAAATGACATTTCCATTACTCTTGGAAATATTTGTACATCGGAACTTGTTAATCCGATTCGCGAAAAGTATTTGGAACGTTACTCTAAACTTCATGAGGACATGTCGCAATGGTGTATTTATAACGATGATGGCAATTCCTGCAAACGTTTAGTGGATGTAGTGTTTAGAAGAGAACCTGTTTCTGAACTTGAAGGAAACGGTGTGTATTCTGTTATCAATGGCTTAGAGGCTCATAAAGAAAAGATTTTAATATGCGTAAATACTAATTATAACGATATGACATTTTATGAAAATCTTCGTAAGAAATTGGAATCATACGAATATAGAACAACTGATGTTACAATACTTACTACTTCCTTTACTGACACTAAATATAAAGTATATTTTAACAACAATATTCCGAAAGAAGTCCGTGTACTTGTATGGTATGCACTTCCTTATGTGACAAAATATAACCAGAAATTTTTCAAACGTGAAATCAAGCGTTCTTTAGGAAATGTGCGTTTTGACGAAGTCTTAATGGAAGGTACATTAACTGAATATTGGGCTGAATTTGGAAATGCAATAAAGAAATTGTAGGATATTTTTAATTCAATAAAAAATACGGATGATATTTAACTTATTTATATCATCCGTATTTTAGTTTACATAATTAATTATATTGTCATAATCCTCTAACAAATCTTCTATTATTTTAATTTGACTTGTAAGGAAATTACTGCATCCTGTTCTCTAGATGCATTATTCAAATTTTATTTTACTTCAAATTTTTCTGATATTTGCAATTTCTCTCCTGTCTCCATTATTTTGCAATTAAATGTTATTCTATATGTTCCAGAACTTGCAATATTATATATATTGATGGGTTTATTAATTGTATAATTTTTACCGGCAGCAACATATACATATGGAGATGAACTTACAATCGCCTCTTTTAATCCTACACTCTTCCACTGATTATTCTCGAGTTTTTCTATTATTCCATTTGTATTAATTTGTAATAATTTATCTGAAGTATTATTAATTACAGTATTTATATGTTCATCCTGTTTATTCACTGTTGCTTTTACAGTCTTTGTATTAGCATCTACTGTATTTTTCTTTACAACTACTGTTATTTTCTTTACCTCTTTGTCCTTTATTAATTTAACTTTAACTGTTCCTTTTTTTATTGCCTTTATCGTTCCATTTTTTACAACTTTCACAACTTTTCTATCTGAAACTTTAATTTTAAATTTCTTCCACCCTGTATTTGTAACTTTGGCTTTTGTTCCTTTTTTCATTACAATTTTCCTACAATCTGAAGCATTGTAATTAATTGTCGATGCTTCAACAGGAATTGCCAATACAGATATTGCCAAGATAGTTATTATAAATAGTTTTGTTTTATTCACAATATACCTCCACTAGTTTTAGTTATATTTTATTAATGCTATTGATATTTTACACTTTAAGTAATTGCAGTTTAATAAAATGCTGATATCCAATTGTTAAATATTAATCCATTACCGTCATTATAATAAAAATCTGTACCTTCCTCATAATCTAAAACAGAAACTGGTATATGATTTACCACATATAAGCCACTATTTGCATAATTAGGATCCATATAAACGTAATAATATTTTCTTAAATCTGTTCTATAATAGCACCCACACAATACAACTGAATGTCCCACTGTCAAAGACTGTCCATCTGGCGAATAAAAGAAATTACACATAATTGGATTTCTACTACCTAATTTCTGCATAATTGTATTAAATGACACTCTATGTGAAACATATGTCATAGGCACACCATATAAATTCCACATCCTTTGTATCCAATCATCTGTTCCAATTGGTGTTGCTCCATAGGCATTTTTTAAGGAATTATACACATTTTTTGTGGTAAAATTCGTATTCAATTTAAAATCTATAATACTTGCTCCAGCTGCCGCCCAGCAGATTCCACCATTTATATTATAATTTTGTCTAAACGATACATCATTCATATAATATAATATTTTATTTGAAGTACTCGATATTTGGCTTGGTGTTCTATAATGAGAACCCACTGTTACATTTTTCGCATTATATCCTTTTGTTTGAATAACTTTATCTACTTCACCATCAATTTTATCACTCTGTATTTCTATATTTTCACTTTCGTCAATAACTTTAATTTTTTTAGCATTCGTATATTCACTTTCACTTTTTTTAGTTTTTCCTGCATCTTTTCCTGATATATGTTCTTCTATATCTCCATGAACAATAGACAAACCATCTTCATTTGATTTTACTAGAATTTTTTCATTGTCTGGAATATACTTGTCAAAATTGCCATACAAAAAAGCTGTTACTTTTTCGCCATCTATTTCCGAAACATTAACCGCTCCAATTTTTTTACCATTCACAGCAACAAAAAATATACTTTGTTCCTTACTATTTTCTAACATAAATTTTTGACTCACACCAATTTCATCGGAATTTGTATAGCCTAATCCTGCTAAATAATCTTCTAATTCATTAATCACAAACTCTCTTATCGTATTGCTATTAGAATTTTTTGTTTCTGCATACACCCCCATTTGTCCCCAAACAATGATATCTAATACTACTATCCAAAAAATTACTGCTTTTCTTATCTTATCCATAATAAACCTCCTACAAATTAATTTTATTTGACTAGTCTATTATTTATATACTCTATCCAAGTATAAACATCAATATAATTGGCTATTTTTACGTTTTTAGGTCAATTTTTGTATTTATATCTATCTTATTAACTTTGTACTATTAATATTGTCTTAATTTCATGCTTTTCCCATCTAATGTAATTTATTGTAAATACCTATTATTTTTTTGCTATTTCATTTATTTTTTTGTTTTACATTTTCATATCTCGACTAACTATCTCTTCTTCATATTTATATTTTGAACTAAAATTGAATCTTTATTAAAAACATTAAACGAAATATATTCCCTCAAAAATTAATTCTATTTTTTCAATTTCAACATACATTATCGACGCCATAATTCCATTACTCAAATTTGACATTAATATATAATACTTTAATATTTGAAAAATTATATACACTTAACTCTTTGAATACATCTCGTAATTTACTGGCTTCAGACACTTTAAG
>OLNU01000133.1_pt1 | contig 76425 bp, 61 predicted proteins | sample 1672241 | NCBI WGS metagenome assembly OLNU01 (sample SAMEA3136663, study PRJEB25190) | human gut metagenome | biome: human gut; feature: human-associated habitat; material: faeces | place: Austria | collected 2013 | reverse complement strand
TAATCAGTCCTTTCTATTCTTTCGACTGATTATAGTATACCACACTTCGCGCTGCAGAACAAGTGTTCTATTTTCTTTTTTCTGCAATTCATCTTCCACCTGTAGAGGAAGGAGAATTCTTGCTAACTTTTGTTAAAAATACACCAGCTAATAGCCATCTGAAAGCACTTTATAAAAGTCCATCTTTACAGTACATTTTTGATACTAAGTACATGATACATGTCGCATTCAAACTTGTCAATTACGCAGAAATATCTAACCTAGTACGCCCAAGCATACCGCGGAATTTCATCTTCCGCTCATCAAAATTATCATGGCCAGATGCGAAACACACACATCAAAAAGACCGCTGCCTATTCACAGATTCATAGCAGGTGCTGCGATTGTGGTCGGTACTTAGGTGGTGTCTTTTACCACCTTATGTACCGCTACCAGCAATCGGCAACGCAAGTATGCCTGCTATGAACTGTAAATAGGCAACGGTCTTCGTAAAATATTGTGTTTCGCAGCGTCAATTATAATTTTAGAACTGTTTTCGCAATTTCGGATCCAGCAGATCGCGGAGTCCATCACCAATGAAGTTGGCCCCCACAGCCATTGTAAAGATTGCCAATCCAGGGAATCCTGCCACCCAGAATTTATTGAAGTACTGAACACCATCAGATACCATCATACCCCATTCAGGTGTTGGCGGAGCAGAACCCAGACCAAGGAAGCTCAATGTGGAGAACATCAGAATCTGATTACCGATATCCGTTGTCGCCATGATCAAAACAGAAGTAATACTGTTTGGAATGATTTCCTTTAATAAGATGCGGATTCTTGACGCACCAAGCGCTTCCGAAGCAGTAACGTATTCATTTTCACGGATGCTCAGCACCACGCTTCGCATGACACGGGCATAAGACGGCCATGCAACAATAACAAGGGCAAACATGGTGTTAAACAGATTGGAACCCATGACTGCATTGATAATCATTGCCAGGATCAGTGACGGGAAAGACAGAATCATCTCTGAAAGACGCATCATGACATTGTCCACAGCACCACCTACATAACCGGCAATAGCACCGTAAATCGTACCGATACAGCCTGCGATCACAACCGTCAGGCAGCCTGCCAGCAATGAATAACGTCCGCCGTAGATCACACGGCTGAAAATGTCACGGCCAAAGTTATCTGTACCAAAGATATGCGCCGCTGAAGGCGCTTTTAATCTCAGGGTCAGATCCTGGACAACCGGATCATAAGGTGCCACAAAAGGGGCGATAATAGCCATGATGATCCAAAACAGACAGATGATGACGCCGAAAGTGAAAAGATAATTGGACTTAAACATTTTTTTCAAAGAATGTAACATCTAACTGCACCTCACTCTCGGGTCAATGATACCGTACAGGATATCGACCACTGTATTAATAATCATATAATTCAGCGCAATCAGCAGCGCCACGCCGATAATCGACGGATAGTCATTGGACAGGACGGACTGATACGCAAACTGACCAACTCCCGGCCAGTTGAAAATTGTTTCAACAAGTACCATACCGCCAAGGAGATTGCCAAAACCAAGACCAATAACCGTCAGTACAGGAATCAGTGCATTGCCAAGCGCATGATGGATGATCAGTCGAACATTTGACAGACCTTTTGCACGGGCTGTACGGATATAATCTGTGGACATAACATCCAACAGATTGGAACGTGTTGTTCTGGTGATCAGGCCCATGGTAAAGGCAGCCAGAACTGTACCCGGAAGAATCAGATGTCTCAGGGCATCCAGTGCCTTCGGAATATCACCCTCAAGCAGACTGTCGATAACAAAAAATCCTGTTACTGTCTGCGGTGCACTGAATGCATTGCCAAGACGGCCCGGTCCCGGCAAGATCTGCAGTTTGTAATAAAAGAAATACAATACAAGCAGTGCGAACCAGAAACTTGGCAGGCTGACACCTGTAACAGAAATCGCACGCACGATCTGATCAAGAATACTATTTCTCTTAATCGCAGAAATTACACCAAATAAAATACCAAACAGGGTTGCCAGAATGATGGCAAATACTGCCAGTTCGATCGTCGCCGGATAGCAGCGTGCCAATTCACTTAAAACTGCATTGTTGGTACGGATAGATGTACCCAGATCAAAATGCAGCAGATTCTTCATGTAGTATACATACTGCACAATAATCGGCTGATCCAGTCCGTATTTTGCCTTATAGGCGGCCACAATTTGAGGATCACCCAATGCTCTCTGGCTCAGATTGGCGGTTACCGGATCGCCGGGAACCAGTTTTGTCAATATAAAAACCAACGTCGCCACACCGAACAGCATAATCACAAGGTATACAAGTCTTTTTCCTATAAACTTCAGCCGTTCCATACGACACCTCTCTCTCTTTCGTTTTAGCTTTCCGACAGCAGACTGCGCATCGCTTATCTGCCGCCAAACATCTGATGAACAGATATTTCCGTCAGTCAACTGTTGCCTCCGAACATAAAAAATGTCCCGAACCAGCCGACTCACGGCAGCATCTGTTGCCGTCCTGTTTTAAATCCACAGGGCGCAGAAGCGATTTCCGCGCCCCGTGGAGAAATCATCCGAAAATGATGGATTATTTGATTGTGATCTGTGTCAGATCCAGTGAATATGGATCAGAAGCAGCGACACCGTCAAGTCTTGTGTTGTATGCAATATGTGCAGGTGCCTGAGCGATCATAAGCCATGGACCGTTCTCATATGTATCGTCCTGAATCTTTTCAAGAACAGCAATACGTGCATCGTTGTCTGTTGCATTCAGTGTATCTGCGTAAAGCTGAGCCAGATCAGGATCCATATCTGTTGTCCAGCCTGCTCTTAAACCAACGGACTGACCTGGAAGGAATTCAAGCTGTACGTTAGGATCGTTGTAATCTGTTGACCAGTACATAACTGTGAAACCGATCTTGCCGTCACGGTAATCATCGCCAAAACCTGCTGCCCATGGCTGGGAAACGATATTGACATTGATGCCGATCTGAGAAAGGTCATCTTTAACCTTCTGAGCAAGGTCTGTCAGAAGAACACCTTCCATATCAAGGTCACAAACAGGCATGTCGATATCAAAACCATCCGGATAGCCTGCATCTGCTAAAAGCTGTTTTGCTTCGTCAATATTAGTGTAATCTGCAGGGCGCTGTCCTTTTGCACCCATGAAACCATCCTGGATGATGGAATAAGGTGTCTCTGCGCCTTCACCGACGATTGTCTGGATACCTGTGTAATCCAGTGCTTTACGGATAGCCTGCTGTACCTTTGGATTAGAAACAGGGCCGCCGTATTCTTCGTTCATATTCATCAAAAGGAAACCAACTGTCTTTGTTGCAGTGTTAATCTTGGCAACATTGTCGCCTGTCAGTTCAGACATTGTATCATCTGTCATGTTCATGGCAATATCAAGGTCACCTGAAGATAATGTCATCATCTGTGTATTGGCATCCGGCTGGATCTTGATGACATATTTGTCAACATTTGTAGACTCACCCCAGTAGTTAGGGTTCTTCTCAAGAACGATTTCAGAATCAGGTGTATAGCTTGTCATGATGTACATACCTGAACCTGCACTTGCTGTGTCAAGATAAGCCTGTGCTGTATCTGTTGAAGAAGCGTCTGCTGCATCTGTACCGCCATGTTCCTTAACAACCGCGCTGTCAAGAACTGCCAGTGAGCTGTATGTCAGCTTGGAAAGGATTGCACTGTCAGGCTGTGTCAGATGGAAAACAACTGTGTAATCATCCGGTGTTTCAATGCTGTCGATAGTATCGCAGATGAAGGATGGATTACCCTGAAGATTCTTGCAACGATTAATACTGAAAGCAACATCGGCAGATGTCATCTTATTGCCGCTTGCAAAGGTAACATTTTCTTTCAGTTTAACTGTTAAAGTCTTATTGTCCTCTGAGAATTCATAAGAATCTGCCAGACAAGGTTCTGCTGCACCGTCATTGCTGTAGAACTTGAAAAGATTCTCATAACATGCATTAATAACAAGCGGTGGATATTTCTCGTAAACATATCCTGGATCCAGTGTGGAGAATCCGGCACCGATTGCCACTGTTACTGTTGTGCTTCCGCCTGCTGCTGAATCGCTTCCGGCTTCTGAAGAAGCAGCATTTGTCTCGCCTGATGCAGGTGCTGCTGCGTCAGATGAACCGCCGCCGCATGCTGTGCAGCTTAAGACTACAGCAATGCCCAGGGCCATTGCTAAAAATTTCTTTTTCATAACCTTAACCTCCTAAATAGAAATTTCTTATGTATGGTGATTGCGAAATACTCCGTTATGTAATGCCTACCTGTTTGTCGGCCGTTTCCGCAATTATCATCAAATTAAAAATCATTCATACAAATGGCAGGCCACATAATGTCCCGGCGCCACTTCCTTGAGTTCCGGTGCCGTCTGTCTGCACTTGTCGCAGGCCTTCGGACATCTTGTGTGGAAATGGCATCCTGAAGGCGGATCATAAGGGCTCGGCACTTCACCTTCCAGATGAATACGCTCCTTCTGTTCTTCCTGATCAACCTGAGGAATCGCTGACAGCAATGCCTCTGTATAAGGATGATAGCGTTTTTCATAAAGCTGATCGTAATTGGCGATCTCAACCATTTTGCCAAGATACATAACGCCGACACGGTCACTGACCTGATAAACAACATTCAGATTATGTGAAATGAAGAAATAGGTTAATCCCAGTTTCTCTTTCAGTTCCTGCAAAAGGTTCAATACCTGGGCCTGAACAGAAACATCCAGCGCGGATACCGCTTCATCACAGATAATAATCTGGGGTTCCAGTGCCAGCGCCCTGGCAATACCGATACGCTGTTTCTGTCCACCGGAAAGCTCATGCGGATATCGGCTCAGATGATAACTGTCCAGCCCCACCAGCTGCAGCAGTTCCATAATCTTCGCATCCACATCAATCTTGCCTTTGAGGTTGTGAATTTCAAAAGGCTCCATCAAAATCTGCTTGATGGTTCTTCTTGGATTGAGACAGGCCGAAGGGTCCTGGAAAATAATCTGGGCTTCCTTGCGCATTTCCTTTAACTGTGCACCTTTCAAACCTGCAATATCTGTCCCGTTTAAATAAATATGACCCTCTGTCGGCTGCTGGAGTCTGATCAGTGTCCTGCCAAGGGTACTCTTACCGCATCCGCTCTCACCGACAACACCAAAGGTCTCACCTTTCATGATCTCAAAGGATACATCATCAACGGCTTTGACTGTCTGGCCCCTTTTCTTGCCTTTAAAATAAACTTTGACATGGTCGGCTTTCACCAGCACTTCTTTGTCATTTGCTGCCATCAGCTAACCCTCCTTCTTCTCGGCTGCATCCGCATACAGCCAGCATCTTACCTGACGTTCTTCCGACAGCTGTACAACCGGCGGCTCGCCCTGCTTACACTGTTCTGTCGCATGCGGACATCTCGGCCAGAAACTGCATCCCGAAATCTGCTCTGTCGGATTCGGCACAACACCCTCAATGGTCTCAAGGGGCGGACGATCCTTTGTAATTCTCGGAATCGCACTCATCAGGCCGACTGTATAAGGATGCTTCGGATCATTGAAAAGCTCTCGAACAGGGGCTTTTTCAACAATTCGTCCGGTATACATAACAATGACCGTATCACACAGCTCACTGACAACACCTAAGTCATGGGTAATGAAGAGAACTGATGTATTCATCTGCTCATTCAAACCTCTGATCAGATCTAGGATCTGTGCCTGAATCGTCACATCAAGGGCCGTTGTCGGTTCATCGGCGATCAAAATCTGCGGTTGGCAAGCCAGCGCCATGGCGATCATAACACGCTGTCTCATACCACCGGACATCTGGTGCGGGTACTCATGGGCCCTCACTTCCGGGTTGGCAATCCCCACTGCCTGCATCATACGAATGGCCTCTTCCATGGCCTCCTTCTTATTCATTCCGCGGTGGAGACGAAGTGACTCTGCAATCTGCTTGCCGCACTTGATGATCGGATTCAGGGAAGTCATTGGCTCCTGAAAGATCATGGAGATCTCATTCCCCCGGATTTTCTGCATATCTTTCTCTGATTTCTTCACAAGATCCTGTCCCTTATAAAGAATCTCTCCGCCGACAATCTCACCTGGAGGATTCGGGATCAGCTGCATAATACCAAGAGAAGAAACACTCTTACCGCTTCCGCTCTCGCCGACAATGCCGAGCTTTTCACCTTTATGTAATGTATAATTCAAATGATTAATGGCTTTGACCGTGCCTTCCACAGTCTTAAATTCCACGCATAAATCTTTGATCTCTAATATTTTCTCACTCTGATTCATGGTCTGATCACATACCTTCCATTTATCCATCAAACTGCATCATCTATTCACATCGTGTCAATGTCTTCTTTTGCATAATGTGACTGTACACTTTAAAACGCCTTTGTACGCCAAATCACTTTCGCACTTCGATGCGCCAATACGTTATAAGTATGTCTTTTTACAGTTTTTTATATGTATAACAAAAAAGATACCATACTTTATTTCAGAATTCAACACAATTCTTTCACAAATATAAAAAAATCCCCTAGTGTTCCCAGAGGAAATACTTATGAAAACTTTTTTGAGTACAGTCCCAAATATTAAAAAGTGTTTTCACAAGAAGAATACATTGTCTGAATTATGATATACTAAATGTGTATATGTACAAATAAAATTTTATTCATAATGAATATTTCATTTATTGAGGTACCTAACTATCCCGAAAGAAGGAATTTATATGTCTTTTTTGGAATGTCTTCTCCGACTGACAGCCTGGCCGATGACACCGCCGGTTCTTTACGGGCCTTTTCATTTGCTCGCAGCCTTTGGCGGAAGCGCTGTGGCTATTTGGGCTGCATGGCTTTTCTCCCCTAAAGATCATCTAAATACAAACTCTCGTATTCATCAACAGAAATTTGACCGAATCATGCTGATTTCCGGTGTAATTCTTCTGATCGGCGAATTATATAAACAGCTGATGAATTTTTATATTGTCAATGGCCACGTTTATGACTGGTGGATTTTTCCATTTCAACTTTGCAGTCTCCCCATGTATCTGTGTCCCCTGTTGATCATGATACATAACGAAAAAAGGCACAGAATTCTCTGTACCTTTTTGCTTGATTTCAATATGATGGGGGCTGTTGCCACCTTTATCGACCCCTCCGGTATTTTTCATCCGTACTGGATGCTGACACTGCATGGCATCCTTTGGCATCTGATGTTGATTTTTGTCGGATTCGTCATTATTTTCAGTCACGAAGCCGATCTTACAACCAGAGGCTTCCTTCGGACACTGCCGCTTTTTGCCTTTTTCTGTCTGGCAGCCGAAGTTCTGAATGGCATCCTGCATCGCTTCAGCGCCGCCAACCTGTTCTATATCTCCCCATGGGAAATGTCCACCCAGCTGCTCTTTGGCGATATCGATCGGAAACTCGGCCGTCCGATAGGCATTCTCCTGTACATTCTTGCGATGGCTGCCGGCGCCTGGCTCATTCATAATGTTGCCAGAAAGATAACTATTTTCCTGAAACGCAAACATGTTTTCCACTAAAGGCAACGCCATATTTATAAATATGATGAATACCTTTACTGATTAATTCTGAATCATACCTTTTAGACTCAATCTGCTGCAGCGCTTTTTGAGACAACTTTTTCAAGGTTTTCTCATCGCAGCCTTTCTCTGCTTTCAGCTCGATCAGGATTCCCGGCAGATGCTTATTTTTTGGCATAAGCTGAATATCATATCTGCCATCACCCGACTCGCGATTGGACGTCACATAGGAATCATTGACTAACGCGCACAACCCCAACACAAAGCCGTGGTAAAAATTCTCACCTGCCGTATCAAAAGCGCTCACCGTCTGTGTCAACAATGTTTGTATTCTCTGCTGAAGCATTTCACTGTCACCAATATACATAGCCTCCTGAACAGAAATCACTGTAGACGGCAATATCATATTTTCCAACTTCTGCAATATTTCTTTACTGTAGACATAACGAATTTCCTTATTCGGCAATGCCACTTCACACATGTAATCGCCATTATAGGCTATATCCATACGTATAACTTTCAAATAACCTGCAACCAGGAGAAAACTGTAAATGCTAGACGGATTTCTTTTAATCTGCGGGTAAATAACATCCGTATCAATATAAGTCACAAAGGATTCCCCATCAAGCAAAGCAATCAGTTTCTTATAAACCTCTGTGTCTGCTTCATGTATAATCTCACCTATAATGTCATTACTGCCTGTTGCCTGCCAAAACGCTCTTACGGCGCAGTCATTATTAAAATAATTGATCACCGACCATGGGTTGAAAATCTCTGTTTTGCCAAAACGATAGCCATCATACCAATCACAAATCTCTTCATACCTGTCTGACTTGCCATAATACTCAGCCATTTCTCTGACTTCATCTGATGTAAATCCAAAATAGGCACTGTATTTATTATCAAGCACCGAACGGATGGAAAGGTTATTTAAGCCGCTGAAAATACTTTCTTTGGCCACCCTGAGAATCCCTGTCATAAAACCAAAGGACAAATGCCTGTTATCCTTCAGACCACCGGAAAACAGATTTCTCATAAACAAAATCACTTCATCGTAAAATCCATGCATATATCCCTGTTGAATTGGGATATCATACTCGTCAATAATAATCATCGGTGCAATACCGTAATGTTTGTCCAATGCAGCTGACAGATCTGCCAAAGCTCCCGAAAGTTCTGCCTCGTCTGCCTGCTCCGACACTAGCCGTGCAAACATTTTTTTGTCATACTCATCGCAGCGCTCACTTGTCTGGATCTCCCTATGTCTATAGGCTTCCTTCATGATCAGTTTACGAATCTGCTCAAAAGTATCTTCCCAGGTGCCAAATTTAATATCCTTAAACGTGAGAAAAATAACCGGATACTTTCCCTGATAACTGCGATACTGCTCACCGCACTGCCAAATCTTTTTATCTTTAAAATAAATGGATGTATCTTCCTCTGTTTTCTCAAAGAAAGTACGCAGCATATCCATATTAAGCGTCTTGCCAAAACGTCTTGGTCTTGTAAAGAGAGATACCAATGGACGCTCATCGATAAATTCTTTGATCATCATCGTTTTATCCACATAGTAGTATTCTGTCGATGCCCGACGATAATCAGAAATCCCCACAGGCAATGGCTTTTTGACAAACTTTTCTTCATGATTGCCCTGTATGAAATCATTCATTTGTGCATACCTTCCTTTCCAAATTTATACAATCCCCGTTATCCGCATCAGATAAATACCAATCGTCATAACAATAACGGAACACGGTACTGAGGCCAGTATAGCATTGGCCGCCAGGCCATCGTCACCGCCCATGCTCTTGGTCATAATAAACACATTCATGGCCGTCGGCACTGCAAACAGAACGAACACCGTCACGATTTCTTCCGTCGGCATGCCCAGGAAAATCGCCAACAGTGTCATCACAACCGGCCCAACGATCAACTTGAACAATAGTGCCAGACGGATGGCTTTTCCTTCTCCCTTGACCGAATTATCCACCATTCTGGCTCCGATCATCAGCAGTGCCATCGGTGTTGAAATGGCCCCGAGATAAGTCAGGGATTTCTCAGCCGCATAAGGCAGCGGAAGTCCGGTCATGGCATAGAGTACACCAAAAATAACCGCCAGGATCATTGGATTCTTTAAAATATTTAAAAGCAGCTTCCCCGGCTTCATGCCTGACATATCGCCGCTATATATAGAAAGGATCAGAACACCCAGAATATTGTAAACCGGCATGATAAATGTCAGCACGAGCACAGAACAGGCCACATGATCCGTCTGAAGAATATTCTCGATGATCGGCAATCCGATATAAATATAATTGCCTCTGTATGCACTGTGTACTGCTGCTGCAACCTTCCTTCCGTCATGAATACAATGGCTGATCACCAGCCACGCCAAAAGAAAAACGCCGATGGTTCCGCCGACTGTCACAAAGACAAATCGGGGATTCATCAGCTCAGTAAAATCACTTCCGGCCACGTCCAGAAACATCCGGGCCGGAAGTGCATAATAAAACACAACATTGGAAATAGAACCGACGAAATGCTCATCGACGGTTCCTCTCCGCCGCATAAAATAACCGATCGCAACAACAATAAAAACAGGCAGAATGGTATTCACACTAAAAATCAGGTCATTCAACATTTCGCCCATAGCATTTCTCCTGTTTTAAAGAACTAAAAATTACAATTCGCAGTTGTTGACTGTACGTGGGAATGGGATAACGTCTCTGATATTGCCCATACCTGTCAGGTACATCACGCATCTCTCGAAACCGAGGCCAAAACCTGCATGACGTGTTGAACCGTATTTTCTCAGATCAAGATAGAAGCTGTAATCTTCCTCCTTCAGACCCAGTTCTTTCATACGTGTCAGCAGCTTGTCGTAATCATTCTCACGCTCACTGCCGCCGATGATCTCGCCGATACCAGGCACCAGCATATCCATAGCAGCAACTGTCTTGCCGTCCGGATTCTGTTTCATATAGAATGCCTTGATATCCTTCGGATAGTCTGTCACAAATACAGGGCGTTTGAAGATCTTCTCTGTCAGATAACGCTCATGCTCTGTCTGAAGGTCGCAGCCCCAGCTGACTTTGTAATCAAATTCATCATTGTGCTTCTCCAGCAGTTCAATGGCCTCTGTGTAAGTCACACGGCCGAAATCAGAAGTTCTCACATGCTCCAGTCTTTCAAGAAGGCCCTTGTCCACAAACTGATTGAAGAACTTCATTTCCTCAGGTGCATGCTCCAATACATAGCCGATAACATACTTCATCATGCTCTCTGCCAGTTCCATATCATCCTGAAGATCAGCAAAAGCGATTTCCGGCTCGATCATCCAGAACTCAGCCGCATGGCGGGTTGTGTTGGAATTCTCAGCACGGAATGTTGGTCCGAATGTGTAAATGTTGCGGAATGCCATAGCAAATGTCTCTCCGTTCAACTGACCGCTGACAGTCAGGTTCGTTGGTTTGCCGAAGAAATCCTCTGAAAAATCAACCTTGCCCTCTTCATTCTTCGGTACGTTGTTCAGGTCCATCGTTGTCACCTGGAACATCTCGCCGGCACCTTCGCAGTCACTGCCTGTGATCAGCGGTGTATGCACGTATACAAAATCTCTCTCCTGGAAAAACTGATGGATCGCATAAGCAATAAGAGAACGTACTCTGAACACAGCTTCAAATGTATTGGTTCTCGCCCTTAAATGTGTCAGTGTACGAAGATATTCAAATGTATGTCTCTTCGGCTGCAGCGGATAATCCGGTGTGGAAGCACCTTCGATCTCAACTGTCTCAGCCTGGATCTCAAATGGCTGCTTCGCCTTCGGTGTAGCCACCAGCTGGCCCTTAACAATCACAGCTGCACCTACGTTCAGATGGCAGATGTCGCTGAAATTCGCCATAGCATCATGGAAAACAACCTGTAAAGGCTCAAAATAAGTACCGTCATTCACAACAAGGAAACCAAATGTCTTGGAATCTCTGATGTTGCGCACCCAGCCGCCGATTTCGACTGTCTGACCGAGATAATTGTCGCGATTTCTGAAAATCTCTCTGATTGTTGTTAACTTCTGCATATAAAATTCCTCCGAATTGATTTTAAAATAGATGATAATACGCAATTACTTTTATTCTACCACAGCTTTCCGCAAAATACCATGAAAAAACAGAGGTGTTTTCATATTAAATATATGGTATACTGATAACAGTTTTAAAGAAAAATCATCCGAAGGAGGGTCATGCATGCACAATCGATCAAAGCACACATACTGTGCATCCCTGTTCTTCCTGCTATTGATATTGCTGTTTGGCAGTTCCTGCCTTCTGACCGGCTGTTCAGGCGGCACCTCATCGAAGGCAGAGGCAAACGCCGGCCACTCCGGCGGCTCGAATACAGATGGCTCCGGCGGATCCGGTTCAGACGCAGACGGCTCCGGCTCAGATGCAGACAGTTCCGTCCAAAAGCGTGCCGATTCCTATGCCTCCCTTGTTCCCACCGCATCCGGTGAGACATGCTATGGTGATGACAGTGTTTCCATTGACGCCTCCAACATTTCCGATGGGTATGTGATGATCCGCTACACAGGCCGCTCCGAGAAAGCCAAGGCCCAGATCACCATTCCCGACGGTACCGTCTATACATACACCATCAAAGGCAGCGATTACAACACTTTTCCGCTGACCGGCGGTAATGGCGATTACACCCTCAAAGTCTATGAATGGGTAGTTGACAACAGTTACGCCCTTGCCTTTTCCAAGGATCTCTCCGTCAGCCTCAGCGATGAATTCAAGCCATTTCTCTATCCGAATCAATATGTCTGGTTCACCGGTGATTCCCAGGTCGTCGCCCTGGGCAGAGAATTATCCGACCAGTCTGCCGATGATCTGGACTACGTGCAGAACAGCTATTACTATGTGATCCGGAATATTTCCTATGACAACGATAAAGCCGAGAATACACCCACCGACTATGTGCCGGATATTGACACGATACTGGAAGAAAAGAAAGGCATCTGCTTCGACTATGCCTCTCTGATGGCCGCATTGCTGCGCTCCCAGTCCATTCCGACAAAACTGGAAGTCGGTTATTCCGGTGAAGCCTATCATGCCTGGATCAGTGTTTACCTCACGGAATCCGGATGGGTGGACAATATTATCGAATTTGACGGCAAAGACTGGGTACTCATGGATCCGACCCTGGCCGCCAACAACAATTCCAAAGCCGTAGCCAAATATATCGGAGACGGCAGCAAATACACTGTGAAATACTCTTATTAATCCTGCATTCACAGTTTTCCTGTCAATCTGTGGATCTATACAATATCCTGCATTTATGGAGGGAATGATCATGAACAAATCACCACAATTAAAACCACTTTCCAATCCGGAACTTTCTTCTTTCAGCAGCCAGTTATCTCTGATCCTGCGTTCCGGTATCTCTGCTCTGGAAGGGATTTCTATCATGCTGGAGGATGCATCTTCAGAGGAAGAGAAAGCCATTCTCAACGCACTCTCAGAGAATCTACAGGAAACAGGTACACTAAACGGCGCACTGGAACAGACACAGCTTTTTCCGGCTTATATGACACATATGGTCCGAATCGGTGAAGAAACCGGAACACTGGACGATGTCATGGCCGCCCTCGGCGACCACTATGCCCGTGAAGATACCATTACCCGAACGATCCGCAGCGCTGTCACTTATCCAATGATCATTATCAGCATGATGATCGTTGTTATCCTCGTATTGATCATCAAAGTCATGCCAATCTTCAACCAGGTCTTCATTCAGCTCGGTTCGGAAATGTCCGGATTTTCCAGAGTTCTGATGGACCTCGGCAATACCATCAACCGCTATTCCGTTGTATTCATTGCGGTTCTTGCAGTCATCGTCATCGGCTTTTTTGCCTACAACCACACCGCCAAAGGTGCCGCTTTCTTAAGAGGACTCGGCAGCCATATTCCTGCCATCCGACGCATGCATCATGATATTGCATCATGCCGGTTTGCCAGCGGCATGGCGCTGACTCTCAAAAGCGGCATGGCTCCCGAAGAATGTCTGAGCCTTGTCCGCGAATTAAATGATGATGAAGCCTTTCAGAAAGAGCTGACCGAATGCGAACAATTACTGGAAAACGGTACAGATTTTACAGCTGCACTCCATCAGACAGGTATTTTCACCGGCGTCTATGCCCGTATGGCTTCCATCGGCTTCAAAACCGGCTCACTGGATCAGGTGATGTCCGATATTGCCGAACTCTATCAGGATGATCTGGATAACCGTATGAGCAATACATTATCCATCTTAGAGCCAACCCTTGTCATTGCGCTCTCACTTGTTGTCGGTTTCATTTTACTGTCCGTTATGCTTCCGCTCGTCGGAATCATGTCCAGCATCTAAGTCAGGAGGCCCACTTATGGTACGATTTCAAAATCAAAAGAAAAGCCGGAAAAACCGCCGGGTTTTTCTGTCCATTTGTGTTTTTCTGGTCATTCTTCTGCTTTTTATCTCCGGCATTGATTCATTTTCGGACAGCACCCGCCGTCATCAGAAAGAAAGCCTGGAGCGGGCATTAAACCGCAGCATCGTCTACTGCTATGCAACGGAAGGCACCTATCCCGAAAGTCTGGAAGACCTGAAAGCGCATTATGGTCTGACCTATGACGAAGACCTCTTTTTCGTAGATTATCAGACCGTCGGTGCCAATATTTATCCGGATGTGACCATCATTGAAAAGGGGGCAGGCAAATGAGATTTCAATCCAGGAAACATCATATCATTGATATTTTATTTCCCATCTCCCTGTATTTTGTTTTCACGGTATCGGCCCTAACAGTGCTTCTGCTGGCCACGAATGTTTACCGTACAACCACTGAGAACTCGGCTTTGAACTTTAACGCCAACACTTCTCTTTCCTATATTACTGAGAAAATTCACCAGAACGATACCGAAGGTGCCGTATCTATCGGCAGTTTTGACGGTCATCAGGCACTGATTCTGAAGCAGCATTACAACGACACGGAATATGTCACTTATATTTATGTCAGTGAGGGAAATCTGATGGAATTGTATACCAAAAGCAGTGCAGATGTCGATGTCGGCTCAGGCAAAGTCATTCTGCCGCTGCAGTCATTGGATATGGAGATGTCTCAATCGGATCTCCTGCATTTGACATGTATCGATGCGCAGGGACACACCGTTGCGTCCTATATCAGCATCCACAGTGAGTCATAGCACCTGTCACGTGAAAGGAATAGGATTCATATGAAATATCAACGTCACAATAATACATCCAGTCTGTTTCTTCTGGAACTCATACTTGCCGTTCTGTTTTTTTCCGTTGCAAGTGCCCTCTGCATCCAGATTTTTACCAAAGCCCATTTGATGAGCCAGGATGCCAGGGATCTGAATTTCGCCGTCAATGAAGTCAGCAGTATGGCCGAACAGATGTCTGACGGTACATTGCAGGATGCCGCCGCCTACTATGACAGCAGCTATGCATCCTGCGAAAAAGCAGATGCCGTTTATGTCCTGACCGTCCACTATGAACCGGAAGATACCCTTCTGAAGGCCCATATTTCCATGGATACCGTCGCTGACAACCGGAATATCTACACACTGGATGTCACTAAGCACCGACAAAGGAGGGCCGAATCATGAGAAAACAGTCAGAAAAAGCCCCGGCACCTTTTTTTAATATCGGCGCCTCTTCTCTCCTTGTCATCTTCCTGATCCTCTGTCTGGTGACCTTTGCCATCCTGACACTGACCAGCGCCAAAAGTGATGCCGACTTTGCAGAGAAACTGGCTCATCACAAAATGAACTACTATGCGGCCTGCAATACGGCAGAAAGCACCCTGGATGAGATCGATGCCATCCTGGCCGATGCCTGGCAGCTGTCAGACACCGACACTGGCAAGAATTCGATAAATAACGACAGCAGCCAGCCTGACTCGACAAGCAACGGCACTGCTGCTGTCTTCACTGAAATCGAGACCCAATTGACAGCACTCGATAGCCGCGAACAGCTGCAGCTCTCCATGGATTTTACACAGAGTGAACCAACCATTTCTTATGCTGTCGCCATCGATGACAAACAGAACCTCTGTGTCACGCTGACACTGACCGCAGCGCCTGCCAAAGGAGAGGCTTACTACCGCATTTCACAGTGGCAGGTTCAGTCTTCCGGTGAGTGGAAGGGCGATCAGACTTTGAATTTAATGAAATAACATTTAGCAAAAACCAAAGGAGATTTTTATGAACGCCAGAGAAATACTTGAACAGGCCGTCAGAGAAGATGTTTCGGATATTTTTATCGTAGCCGGACTTCCTGTTTCATGCAGAAAAAACGGCAATATCATTCAGACACAGGAAGAAAAACTCTTCCCGAAAGAAACTGAAGCATTATTAAATGAAATCTATGGCATGGCCGGAGACCGTGATATGATGAATCTTCTGGTTCATGGTGATGATGATTTCTCATTTGCCATACCCGGAGTTTCCCGTTTTCGTGTCAGTGCCTACAAACAGCGCGGCGCTCTGTCAGCCGTTATCCGTGTCATCACATTCCAGCTGCCGAATCCACAGGAACTTGGCATTCCTGAAGCTGTTATGCAGTTTGCCGATCACACCAAGGGCATGATCCTTGTCACCGGCTCCGCCGGCAGCGGCAAGTCCACTACCCTTGCCTGCCTGATTGACCGCATCAACAACACACGGAATACGCATATCATTACCCTGGAAGACCCGTTGGAATACCTGCACCGTCACAACAAGAGCATTGTCAGTCAGCGAGAGATCAAGATTGATACGGACAATTATGTCACCGCTCTGAAAGCCTCCCTTCGCCAGAGCCCGAATATTATCCTGCTGGGCGAAATGCGTGACTATGAAACCATCAGCGTTGCCATGACAGCCGCCGAGACCGGTCATCTCCTTTTCTCCACGCTGCACACCATCGGAGCAGCCAATACCATCGACCGAATCATCGATGTCTTTCCGCCAAACCAGCAGCATCAGATCGCCGTTCAGCTGTCCATGGTCTTAAATGCTGTCATCTCACAGCAGCTTGTGCCGACGGTAGACGGAGGAATGGTGCCTGCCTTCGAGATTATGAGCGTCACACCGGCCATCCGCAATATGATCCGCGACAACAAAGTCCACCAGATCGACGGCCTCATTGCCACATCGGCCAAAGATGATATGATCTCCATGGATATGAGTCTGATGAACCTCTGTAAACAGGGCATCATTACAAAGGAAACTGCGCTGACCTACGCATCCAATCCGGAAATGCTGAAAAAAAGGCTATAAAGCAGAATGCCTTTCCGCGGCATAATAAAAAAGGCCGGACTAAAAATATCTGCTTTAAGTCCGGCCTAAATAATCTAAATTCTTTCAAATCACTTTTTTACATCTTTCTGTAATTCGCTCTCTATTTCATCAATCGACGGTAACGAACCTTTAAAATTCTCTGGTATCAGCTTCGATTTTTGCGTTTGTGTTTTTTATTCACCTCAACGTAATTTCTTTATTTGTACTGACTAATCGGATTTGATTCAAATAGAATGTTACCTATTATTTTATTTCTTTACAACCCATCTTCCGTTCCTATTGGATCCCTGTCTTTCGACTAGTCCTTCCTCGCGCAAATCCTTTATAATCTTCTGAATCTGCTTTCTCGATAAATCAAACGCTTCCATAAGTTTAACCTGAGTTATCTCTGGATTTTCTTCCAACTTCTGCAATATATCCAGCTTTCTTTCGGCTCCTTTTTTTGGCTCCTTTTCGGCTCCTTTTCGGCTCCCTTCTGAATTAGGCAACGGGTGTAATTTCGGACTTTTTGTCAATTTTTCTGCTAAAAAAGGCTGAACGCTAAATCTACCAGCGTCCAGCCCCTTATTATTCCTCTTTTTCTCTCTTACCCTGCAGCACCGCCGCCAGTATCTCCAGCACGATGGCCAACCCGATCATGGAAACCGCTGCAATCTTACCGTTTGTACCGGTGATCGTCTGGAAGATGCCTCCCAGCTTCGGTACAGACAACTGCACCTTTCCTATGTAATTCGCATATGGGATTGGATTCATATCATTATCACTGTTGGCATCGCCCTTCGTGATAAAATTACCCATAGCCGCACTGTTGGATACCACACGATGAGTGACAATAGAACCATCCGCATCCGTTCCATAGAAAGCAATAACATCCTCTGTCTGGATCTCTTCCGGCTGGATATACTTCACATACACCAGACTACCCGTCGGTATCGCCGGTTCCATACTGCCGCTGATCACTGTGTAAATCTCATAGCCGAAAGCTCTCGGAACCGTAATTGGAAGATATACCGCCACAATGATGATTAATAAAAGAGTGCCCAGTACGCTGCATACCGCAGCCACCGGGCTTTTCTTCTGCCTGTTGCGTCTAGCCAAAATCAAATTCTCCTTTGTCAGCAGGCAGTACTGTTCTATTCCAAACAGTACTGCCTGCTGTTACTTGTCTTTCAATAATGTCTATCTTGAACGTTTCTTCAGATAAACAAACAATGCTGCCAACGCTGCTACAGAAAGAATACCAATGGCTGCACCGCCTACCATCGGCAATGTATTGCTGCCGTCTTCTGCATCAATATTGGACTTTGGTGTTTCCTCGTCATCCAGGTCTACCAGTGTCTCCGGTACCTGATTATCCGGAATATCTGTCGTCTGGTTATCCTGATTATCGGCATCCTGACCGTTATTCTGATTGTCTGTCGTACCGCCTGCATTGGTATTGGCACCATTGGCCGTATTGTCGCCTGCCGCATTGTGCGCTGCGTTTGTACCATTCGCAGCTGTACCGGTTCCTGTACCTGTCGTACCGGTTGTACCCGTTCCCGTCGTGCCGGTTCCTGTTGTACCTGTACCGGTGGTTCCTGTTGTCGTTGTCGTCGTTGTTGGACCCGGAACAATGGTTGTCACAGTTGTTGTTGTCTCAACAATACGATCTGTCTCACCAGGCGTATAGGTGAATGTAAATACATTCTCGCTTTCATTATCACTCAAAGTCTTGGTCAATGCAAGGGCCTGAGGGATATAATTCTCAATATACTTATAAGCAACCACCGGCTTATCACCGGCATTGCCATAAAATGTCTGGCTGTCGGCAAGGGTCTTGCCATTGGCATCCTGATAGTTCACTGTGTAAGCCACCATATCGCCTTTGATGCCGTATGCAACAACGTAATCCACATCGCCGTCCACCTCGATCGTCGGTGTGGCAAGGGCCTCTTCATTGTCACGTCCGCTGAGACGGAAGCCTTTAACATAATACTTGTCATCCGTTACCTTGACGCTGTTGATGTCCAGGATAACCTGTGAACCAAGGGAAAGACCTGTGATCTCTTTCTGTTCCTGTCCGTCAATCGTGCCTTTATTGCCCGCATATACCGTTACCTTGTAGGTATATGTATCTGCTGCCATAACGCTGAATGCAGAACCAACCGTCAGCACTGCTGCTGCAAGAAGAGATACAAATAATTTTTTATATTTTTTCATCTTAGTTCTCTCCTTCCCTGTGCTGTCTTGTTTTTCTGGAATTGTTCAAAAGGATAATGCCTGCGATCAGGAAGATCAGACCGCCTACAAGACCGATCACCGAATACATCAGCAAATTGGATGTATCACCGGTCTTAACGGCTTTTCTGGAAGTTGTCAGATTGTTTTTCTGAGGCACCTTCTTCTCGATCACTGTGTTCTTCTTAATGGTCTGGCCCTCTTTGACCTTCTCAACTGCGAAAGTCATACGAAGCTTCGCCAGTGTCTGCTGGTAGCCGTTATTACCTGTCTCGCCTTCCACGCCGACTTTCAGATAAACAGTACCACTTTCACCCTTGGCCAGTCTGCCAAGATAGAAATATTCATCCAGTGAGGCATCCGCCTGTTTCAGACCTTCACCGGCTGCGGAACTGCCTTCGCCGCCCACTGTGCTGCTGTCATATAAAACTGTTTCTTTGTTCTTGCTGTCCACATAGGTCAGACGGTACTCATAAGCCGCGCCTGATGCGGAATTCTGTGCATCCTCCAATGTCTGAAGGACTTCATTGGTCATATACCAGTCTGTATTGCTGCTGTCCTGATTCGTCAGCTGAACATGCAGTGTAATACTGTCACCCGGCTGGATCTCAGACATAGAATCCGTCACATCTTCATCCTTGAAATTACTGTTCAGCTTGCTGCCGTCAAATGTTGCCTGCCATCCGTCAGCGCCCTGATAATCTCTGGCAAATGCTGTAAGGGGTGCCCCAACTGCCAGAATCGCTGCCATCATGAGGCACAAAATCTTCTTCTTCATACTCTGTACCTCCTATTAAAAACCAATGCTGGATTCATCATCGGATACGCTGACATCCACGCCCCAGGCACTCTTGATAGCCGCTTTGGCATTGTGCGTCTGAACCGCATCAACTTCTGCATCCAGATTGAATGAATAACCGTCGTATTTGTACTGATAAGTAACGGTGGAACCATCTGTCACCTTGTTCACCTGCTGTGCCACGGACTCATCGATACGGATCGTATCGGAAAGTCCCGGTGTAGTCTCTCCCGGTGCCAGTGCCTTTGTGTAATAAAGCACCATACGTTCCGGTGTGGACTGATCCTCGGCAACCACCCATCCGCTGTTCTCCGGAACATTCAGTTCAATGAGGTCCGGTGAAAGCTCTGCATTCTTCCTGCCCTCTTTGTCCTTCCAGCTCTTTGTGATAATGACTCTGACAAATGTATCAATATCGCCGCTGTTAGTCACGCTGATGGCTTCATCATACTGTTTGCCCGGTGTAAACTTCTCTTTCTCACCAAGCATATTGGCCAGAAGCTTGCCCTCTGTATTGCCGCTCCACTCATTGCCGGAAACATAATCTCTGCTGCTGACAACCTGGCCGTTCTCCACCAGAGAAACACCGATATGCTTCAGATTCATCTGTGCGGAATAGTTCTCACTGTAGTAAGTCAGCGCCGCTCTTGTGCTGCCTACTGTACTGCCAAGCAAAAGTACTGCCGCTGCTCCCAGAAGCAGGGCAACTTTTTTCGGAAATAAAATCTTATTCTTCTTCATGATAGCCCTCCTTCTATTCTGCTGTATCTGCTGTGATCACATTGTTCCAGTCTGCATAAGCGGTTCCGTCTGCTTTGTAAAGCACCGGTGTACACTCTTCCACAACAATGACATTGAATTCTGCCGGTGCATCCTCACTGTCTGTTGCCGGGAACGTGTAGCTGACATTCAGCTTCGTTGCTGTTGTCTCACCTGCCGGAAGGATCTGATCGTAATACCAGAAACCATCGCCGCCGTCTGTCCATCCTGAATCCTCCGGCTGATAACTCAGCGTGATATCAGATGGCGCAAACGCTCTCACACGGACAAAACAATCATAATCGCCTGTATTCTCAACTGAAACATGTTTGCCTCTGCTGTCCACTTCTTCATGCGGGATTGTCTGTGTAAATCCCATATTCATCTGAACAGAACCGCTGGCAGTTGAATAGGTGGTGAAATAAGCCATCGCACCGCCCACCTTCAGGGTACCCACAAGAACAAGCGCTGTCACTGCCATCATCAAAAACGGCTTCTTCAATTGCTTTTTCATTTATCGTTCCCCCTTCCTAGTCTGTGCTGACATTATCGCCAGTGTACTGATACTGTTTGTTTTCATCAAGTTTGAAATTATTCTTCACGCCGTAACCGCCGTTTGGACGGCCATCGTGTGCATTCTCAAATGAAACGCGGACCGCTTCATCTGCAAAAATCGTCACATCATCCGGATCATCGGAAACCTGTGTGTAGCTTGCGCCGCTGTAGGTCTCTCTGACTCTGACTGATGCACCTGCCGGAATCTGATCAATGGTCAGCTGCTGTGATTCCTCACCGGCCCCCATAGTCATCGCTTCAACTCTGCTCTCTGTCTTACCCTCCAGGGTCGTAATATCAATCTGGAAAACAAATGTTGCCTGAGCACCGGATGTGGCATTGAAATCTCTCAACGTCTTGTCGATCACCAGAGAACCATATCTCGGTGTCTGTTCCGGCTTGAGAACTACTTCTGACAATTCGTATACCCACTCATCATCACCTGTCTGATAATAATAATTATTCGGCAGGGAAATCAGATACGGTGTAAATGTGTACTCATAATTCGTTGTCTGTGCCTTATCCGCCATCACCAGGTAAAGTCCTGTGGCCAGATCCTCAGCCTTTCCCTCACCATCTGCCAGTGAAACCTCTGCTGTCGGCTTCGTACTGTCTGTCACCATACCGGCCGCCTCTGTGGCCCGCTTCAGCCATTCATCTGCGGATGTACTATCGGATGCATCCAGCGCGGAAACATCCAGCTGTGCAAAATCTCCGGATGCGGTGTAATCTCCGACTTCACTGATATCCGCCACCTTATACAGCTTCACATCCACCGTTGTTGTACCCAGATCTGCACTGACCTTGTCATCACCGCCGGTCTTAAAATCTATGGAGCAATCCTTTTTGCCGGTGTCCACCATATTCGCCGCATTTGCTTTCGGCAGAACCGCAAATGCTGATAACGTAAGGGCACATGCGATCAATAATGCGCAGCTCTTTTTTATACTCTTTTTCATCATCGCTTCATAACCTCCCTCTTCAAATCCAGATTACTCTTTAGGTTGTTTATTTTTCTTCTTTTTTGATAAAAATCTCAAAAGCAGGATCACCAGTAAAGTGACGGCCAGACCAAGAATTGTATAGATCATATAGTAATTCTTAATCGATTCAACCATGGACTCGGAAATCGTTGCCTCCTTGTCCTCCTCACCGTTGTAAGCCACTCTCGTTCCCCTGACAAGGAGTCTATGGGAATTGACACCATACGGTGTACAGGTAAATAATGTGACCTGATCTTTGCCTTCCTCAATCTTCAATGCATTCTCCAGTGTCTCATGATCATCCTTATCCACCATCGGCAGAATCTGATCCACTTCGTAGGCCAGAACCTGATCTAACACATGGATATAAAACTTATCACCATTTCTCAACTGGTCAATATCGGTAAATAGCTTGGCACTGGGAAGTCCTCTGTGAGCAGCTACCACGCAGTGGGTACTCTCACCGCCAATCGGGAGCTTCGTACCGTTTAAGTGTCCCACACCTGTCTGCAGCACATCATCGGCTGTCCCGTGGTATATCGCCAGTTTGATATTGATCTTCGGAATAGAAAGATAACCCATGATGCCGTCTCCGGCTTCATTCAATATCTTCCAGTATTCCGTACTCTGTAAATCTGTTGTACTCTCGCCAAACACATCACTGTATAGGTTGTTCTGGGTGATTGTCGCATTGAAGGCTTCGGCCCTTTCCCACTCTTGTGTAAAGTCCTCAGGTGTCATGTCCTGCACGACACTCTGATAGTTGCTGATCAGCTGACTCTGTCTGTAAGTGTTCCATTGATTGGATACCGTCGGATAGACCAGAATGCCAAATCCCACCAGAAACAATAGCCCAAACAGGATGGCGGAAATCTTCTTCTTCATGAGCTTCTACTCCTTCTTCTCAGTCTCCGTATCGGCATCCCCGGTCACTGTCCTGTCATGGACTACCGGTGCCTCCTGCCCGTCTGTCGCCTGTTCGGCACGGCGCTTCTTTAACTTCTGTTCTTTCTTATATAATACCACAATAAATGCTGCCGTCACAAGTAATCCTACGATTACCCACAACAAATAATTGGTGTGTATGCTGATACCGCTGAAAAGCGTCTTCTCTGCTTCGACTTCCTGCTCCACATATTCCACACGGTGTCCTCTGACAAGCAATCGCTCCGTGTTGACACCATACGGTGTACAGGTGAGCAGTGTCACCAGATCTTTGCCTTCTTCCACTGCCAACCCGGAAGTCTCCTCCGGTTTGACTACTGAAATCTTATCCACTTCGTAACACAACGTCTCATTTAAAACATGGATCAGGAAATGGTCGCCCTCTTCCAGTTTGTCAAGATCTGTGAAAAGGGATGCACTCGGCAGGCCTCTGTGAGCTGAAATAACTGCATGGGTGCTGGCTCCGCCTACCGGAAGGGAACTCCCTTCCAGATGTCCGGCTGCCACCTGCAAGACATCTTCCCTGGTGGTATGGTAGATTGGAAGCTTGATATCAATCTTCGGAATCTCCACGATACCCATAATACCGTCACCTGCAATGTTCAGACAATCCATGTAGGCTTTGTCTTCCCCTTCCGTCGCCTCTGCAATGGCAAAGGAGTCTGGCAGGATGCTCGGTAATAATGCTTCATTGTATGCCCTTGCTTTTTCAAGCTCCGCTGCATAATCAATCTCACCTGCGGCATCTTCAGCAGAAACAATAGAATCATAATCACTGATCAGCTGTTTCTGTCTGTAGTTGTTCCACTGATTCGCTACAAATGGATACAGCAGCAAGGACAAACCGGCTAAAAATATAATGACTATTAAAATTTTGTACGTTTTCTTCTTCATCCGGGTTCTCCTTATTGTTGTATACGTATCTGTCTCTCCTAAAGAGATGGGTTAAAAGGTTTCTGAAAAAATGCCTTTAATCTGATAAATTCCGGGGCGGGTAACGCCCCGGAATTCACCAAAAGACTTATTTATGACTTATCTGTTTTCTTTTCTGCGGCTAGCGAAGAATAAACCTGCTGCTGCAATCATGATACCACAACCAACGATTGTGAAGATAGTAGTACCGATACCACCAGTTTCTGGTAAAGCAGAAAGCTTGGTATCTGTCATAGAAGCTGTACCGGTACGATTAGAAGCTTCCTGATTGGTACCCCATGTTGCAGATGAATCAGTTGTGTTAACAGAATATCCTTCTGGAGCTTTGATTTCCTTAAAATTGTAAGTGTAGGAATCATCAAGACCTCTTACAACTGCTTCACCATTAGAATCTGTCATGATAAGATTGGTATCTACTTTAGCATCATTCAGAGTTTCTGTCCAATCAGTTACTACATATTCATTGTTATTCTTTGAAGTATCTTTTGAAACAAGTGCATATAAAGTTTTATTTCCTTCTGTTCTGTAGATAACAAATCCAGCATTTGCTAATCTAACAGGATTCTTCTCGGAATCATCAGTTTTAGTAATTGTAATTTTTCCAGTATAAAGTGTATTTGTAACAGGAGTAAATTGATGAGTTCCGTCGTTAGGAACAACAGTATTGTTAACAATTTCAGAAGTAACAATAGCTTTGTAAGTAATAACTACTTCTGCATTTGCATTTGTTCTGTTAGCAGCAATTCTACTTAAGTCAATGACAATCTGTTTTTTTCCATCCTGAGTAGTTGTTGGAATAACTGTGGAAGTTGTAGGATCAGCAGCACCTATTTTAACAGTTACTTCTACTGTGCCATCAGCATTTGTTTTGTAATTTGCACCTTCAATGGTATCTGTAATTGTATAAGTAACATCTGTAACATTGTCAGCAATGTAAGGAATGTTTGTTTTAACAGTGTATGTAACTTCTTTACCAATTTCTACTACACCATCAGTTTCATTGCTATTTTTTTCAATTTTAATAGTTGTTTTCTTTGCATTTACTGTTGCAGGTGCTAAGTCTGTTGGAGCTGTTGTGTATGTTCCAAAAGAGATATATGCTGCCATTGGGCTATATGCGTAATTGGCTAAGTCTGTTGTTGTTGCTTTTACTGCATATACACCGGCATTATTCACGGTGATTTCATTACCAGAAACACCAGTACTTGTATAAGAGGCAGCTAAATCTGTTTCTACATTTACCATTGCTGCCTGAAAATCAGCTGCAGTTGCAGCTTCTGTTCCAGATGGAACAGTTGCATTTGCATCAGCGTATTTTATTAATTTCCAAATAATCTGCTGATCAGTTAAATTTGCAAAAGTGTCGACTTTTTTAAAAGAAGCAGCGGCATTATTTGCAAAAGCCCATCCGGTTTCAGTTTTTTGATCAGGTGCAATGATTTGTACAGATGTTAACGTTGCGTTAGCATCTAAATTGTTAACTGTAATTTTTGTTGCTGTAGGTGCTGCTTCATCAGCAAAACTTGTGATGCCCATTGCTAATACCATGATAAGTGATAACATCACTGCAAATAATTTCTTTAATTTCTTCATAATATTCTCCTTTTCTCTCTTAGATATTATTTGGTTGACATGTTACGTTGGTTTTATTCTGGCAGTCCAGGGACTGCTGGTTTAAAGTTCATCCCTCTATTTCACCAGCACCTCCCTGCACTTGTTTTTATAAATAATCCAGGCCGCTGCCATCATAAGCAGCATACCACAGATTGAGAACCAGTAAATACCGGAACCACCGGAATTTGGAAGGTTGTAAATCACTGCATTTTCAATGAGAATCTGATATTTTCCATCCTGCAGTGCAGGTGTAACATTTTCACCATTCAGTTGAACCGTTTTCAATGCTCCTGTCTTTGTAATCTGTAATGTATAAGTATTGCTTGAAAGTGTATATCCTGTCGGAGCTTTGATTTCCTTCAGTATATATGTTCCTGTCTGAATGTTACCTGTTATCTCATTAGATACATCATTGTTCTGATAATTCTGATACCATTTAACAATACCTTTATCACTACCTGCATCTCCTGACTTACCGTAATACTTAACAGTTTTATCTGTTGTAGACTGCAGTTCAAAGATTGCACCTGCTAATCTTACATCATGACTGCTTGCACTGACTTTGATAATCTGCCAATCACTATACACAGATTCATTTGTGAAGATTGCTTTGCCAAGTGTACCGCCATCTTCCGATTTATAAGTATAATTCTTAATAACATTTTCATTTGGTAAATCACTGCTGTTGCCTAATACAAAAGTGACTTTCGCATTATCAGTAGAATTCTGACAGTTTGTTGTATCATCTGATACTGCGCTATCAAGCATATATCCTGTCTGTTCAACTTCTTCAACAATGTAGGTACCTCGTGCCAGATTTGCAAGTGTTGCTAAAGCAGCTTTATCTGTAACAGTTGCTTCTGTTGCATTAGCTTTTACAGTAACAGGAACTCTTGCCACCTCGTTACCTTCTGCATTCTTTACAACAAATGTAAATGTTTTATCTTCAGTTGCCGGAGTTTCTAACTTCTTCACAATCTGAATTGTTCCTGAAATTACATGAATCTGATAAATTCCATAAGTTCTTTCAAGTGTTGGGTCCGTTGCTTTCTTGACTGCTTCAACTTTATGCGTTTTATCATCACCGGCACTATACACTTTATCTTTATTACCTACTTTTAATGTAGTATTTTTATTACTCTCAGCGGTAGGTTTTCCTGCATTATACGTTACCTTCAAATAATAAGTCGTATCATTAATGACTGCTGTACCAACAACCTTTGATGTTGTGGCTGTTTTTTCATTAAAGTTTTCCTTATTATCCTTTAATGCATCTGCTGTGTACCATTTTGCATCGAACTGATCTTCAGATACACTATACTTATTTACGTTATCCGTGTATTTATCAACCATTTCTCCAAGTACTGTCTTAGCTGGTGGAACACTATCGCCTTTGTAAATTGTGATTTCTTTGTCTTTCAGTGTCAGTTCTGCTTTGACATTGACCCTTGGTTGTGGAAGCGTCAGTTCACCATAGGATGTAATAATCTTGGAGTCCGGTGATATATTTGTCGGAACGTTGTTGCCGCCAATATAATCATCTTTTGCCTGAACGGAGATTTTTTTATGCCATCCTTGTGTATTGCCTTCTTTGTGCTTGATTGTCTGTTCAGTCCATTTGATATACTGCTTACCATTTTCATAGTAAACCGTTCCACCATTTGCCAATGTAACACTATCAACATTTTTATCCTCCAGATATTTCTCTGTAATCTGATTACCAGCATCATCGAGAATAACAAATCTTGGATCAATCACATCTACAACTGTTGCATTATTGATATCACAATTCTGTGTAATCGTTGACTGAATCGTTTTGAAAATCTCAGCTAACTTAGATGCATCATCTGCAACCATTGCACATCCCGGTGAAGCGATTCCCGGATAAGTTTTTCCGTCATATTTACCGCCGGCCAGGAATGTCTTAGTCTTATCATTCAAAGCAAAACCTATGGTGTAGACCTTTACACCCATTTCTTCTTTTAAGGCTTTCGCTTTGCTCTCTGCATTTGTCTGTGCCGTTGTGTTCCAACTATTTCCACCGCCGGTTGGTTCACCATCTGTAAAAAGGATTACATACTTCGGAAGAGTATCTCCCCCGTCTGACGCTGCTTTCAGTTTATCATATGCATCTTGTAAACCAACTGCTGGATCTGTACCACCATTCGCGCTCAAATCATTAATAAAACTAATGAGTGTATCTTTATTAGCGCCTACTGCTGCAAGTGGTTTATTTTCTCCATGATTACCATAACCACTGGAACTGAATACAGATATTCCCACATTACTTGTCGGGGAAGTTGTTGCTGTGTCTGTAATAAACTGAGTAGCTGCACTCTTTAAGGCATCTAATCTGGTAGAATAAGTATAAATATCACCATTAAATTTTTCTAAGTCATATCCTCCTACTATCCATCCACTATACCGACGACTGTATGACACTTTATAATAACTACCATTATTTTTTAAATAGTAAGTTTTATTTGTGTCCATACGACTTCTTGTCGTACTGTCATTTGCGCCAAAATAAGTGTAGATATTCTCACCCATTGAGCCAGAAGTATCCAGTACCAGCATAACATCTGCTACACCACCGCTCTCCTGAGTAGTGGAAGTTGTTAACTTGGAAGAAGCTGTAATATCAATATCATACTTACGATTTTCCCAGTACGTTACTTTTGCCGTCTTATCGTAATCAACTAATAATTTTGCCTGTTCTTCCTGAGACAGATTGATAATCTTATAAGTACCACCGTCTGTCTTGGCAACTTCTTTTGTACCATCGGATTCATACAGCTTTGCTGTAGCTGTTGTGCCTTCTACTGTAACAATAACCTTCCAAGGCGTATTAGATGCTGCATATCCATTTGGAGCAACTTTCTCTGTCAGCGTATATGTACCTTCAACAAGATTATCAAATGTTACATTACCAGCTGTATCCGAAATAACTTCCCGTTCTGTACCTGTCTCATCATTCTTCAATACAAATTTTGCACCTGGCAAACCTTCACTCTTTGTATTCATCTTTAAAAATGACAGCTGAGCCACAGGTGTATTCTCGATATTAATCACTCGGGCATTCGGCAGTGTAAAATCCATCTCACAATTCGATTTACCTGCACCACGTTCCATATACAATACCGTAATTCGATGTTCTTTATTCTTCTCTGCTTCTGTTGTTGGTCTTTTACCATTCTCATAGCCAAGGTCTTCCCAGAGATCTGTGCTACCTTCAAGTGCGTCATGAATACCACCAACATCAATGACTACTCTACCATCCAGGAGTACCCATAAGTCATCGTCTCCTTTGAACTTATAGTTCAGGTCACCAACATAGTCACCTAACGTGAATGTTACATCATAACGCATACCGAAATAAAATTTCTCGTAACCCAGTGGCCAGAAACCTTCTCCAGAATGTGCCCTTTCTTCATTCGGTTTAATGACATTTGTCAACGTGTAAGAATTACCTGTACGGCTAAACTCCAGATCATAATTCTCATATATCGTTTTACCATCTTCTTCACCTGTATTATCTTTCGTGAAAAATCCAGGCTGATCGCAACTCCATAAGACAGTACTGTAATCCTCTGACAAACCGGTTACAAGCCCAGTGGTTTTATTTCCATGGTTATAATCATTTGCCCACTGACCATTCGTTCCTTTCGGATTGTCATATTCTAGCTTATTTTCACTTGCTAATCCCATCGTCAAACGAGGAATCTGGCCTGTTTTATCTGAATAATGGTCGTTACGATTAATACCTCTATCTTTACTATAAATATTATCATAATCCCATAATGTCATATCACCTGTTGTGGTGCCAGTATTCGGAGTGTAGTAAATACGATAGGTTGTATTTGATGCAGCGACAATATTAGAGATATCTGTTAACTCAGTTTCAACATCATTATTATTGGCATTCTTTGTAATCACAGACACTTTTACTACATCATAGTTACCACTCTTTGCATAATTGTTAATCTTACTTCCTACAACAAGTGGAATTGTCTCGTCTGAATAGAGCTTATTATGACTTGTATTATCATAGTGCTGTAAGGTAACATTAATATTCGCCTGACCCTTATTGATGATAACATAGGTTGAAAAATGCGGTGCTTCGAATACAACCTTTCCTTCCGTATCTACCGCGCCATCCATATCTTCTACATTGTCCTTGTCATCGACATGATAGACAGCTGTCTCGTCATCAGAAGTAATCTCCGGTGAATCTACACTGACCTGAACAGGTGTTAACGGCTGCACTTCCTGACCCTCTACCATAAACTTAATATCATATGCCAGAAGATTCTGTATTGAAGCGCCTTCATCTGCCACCTGTTCAGCAACAGCATTTTCAATAAGTTCCTTACCATTACCAGCAGTGATCTCATTGACTGTCAGCTGCGCATTTTCCGGCAATGCGTCCTTTGTGCCTGTTACTTTAACAGTTGCATTTCCAACCTGTGCAGTCCAAACCTTCTCAGCTGCTGTCTCTGCTGTCTCAGCCGCCTGTGTCTCAGCTGCCGTCTCTGTATGTGCTTCCGTTGCCGCTTCGGTATGAGCCTCTGTCTGCTGAGTATCTGCTGCAGGTGCTTCTGTCTCCTCTGCAACGGATGTCTCTTCCTGAACTTCTGCCTGAGTCTCCGGTGCCTCATAGGAAACCGCTTCTGTCGTCGGCTCTTCTGAATAATTCTGAACTTCTGTCTCTGAATCTGCTGCAGAGATATCTGCGGAAACAGAGGTTACACTGCCAAGCATCAATGCTACACACAGCAACAAGGCTGTCAATCGTCTATGCTTCTTATTATTAAACTTACTCAACATCATTTCCTCCTTCCATTTCCTGCTCTTTCTCAACAGCGTCATCTATCAGTTTGATGAGTTCCAGTGCACTTCTGAAGTACTGTTCACGTTGTCCTTCAATCCATGTCACTTTCCCTTGCCATGTTGCATGCTCATGATCCATAATCTTGACCAGAAATGTATCTGCTTTCTTCGCTCTTCCTTTCATGACAGTACCTTCATCGTCCTTTCTGGATTACTCCGTTATTGTAGTTTTATTATAGCGAATCACCCATTACGCCAACCATTACAAATCTACATTTTTTGCAGCTTTTTTAATTTTCCCTTAATGCATTTTTCCGACATATTTCAATTATTGCTTCATTATTCGACATTGTGACGATTATATTTTGTGTAATGTTCGGCCGATCCGTCATCTCAACCATTATATGCGGGTGCATGACGTAATATTCCTGAAATCATCCTAATTCTATCTATCTTTTTTACATCCGGAAGATTGCCCTATTTCCCCTTCTGAACACAAAAAGAGGCGCATCCTTTAATCGATCCGGATGTCCGCCTCTTTGTCGTTTTGTCATGTCGAAGAAGATTTAGTAAACCCTCTGCTTATCAATGTCTGTTATTACATTCGTTCTGTTGGCTTTATTACTGTATCGCCTGATTAATAATCTTAAAAAGTTCCAATTCACTGAAGAATTTCCACTCTTGATCGCCTTCTACCCATTTGACCATGCCCTGCCAGGTTGACCGCTGACGATACTGCACGTACAGCAACATCGTCCCCTTTTTGCCACGCTCTTTCTCAAGCTCTTCTGCTGATTTCTTCTTCTCAGGCGGCTGTACCGTCTTCTGGCTCTTTTCTGTAAATGTCCGCATCTGTGTCGATGCCTGCGGAAACTTAATCTGGTCAAATAGATTCTCTGCCAGCTCGATCAGATGAGCCACATTTGAGAAAGGACAGGCTTCTTCGCTGTAGCAATGATACAGACGCCCTGACAATTCACCATTCCGAATCTCATCCACGCAAATACTGATCAGATTGGGAGAACGCTGGAAATTCTGCTGTCTTACTATTTGTCCCATGTTTTGCCCCATTTCCATTTATTCTCATTATCTTCACTATTAAATCCGCTGTCCGCCACGGATGATACCGCATACTCCAGATACTTACTCCAGGTCTTATGCTCTCTTGAGAAATACTTCTGGATTCTCTCAAAAATCAGACTGCAGTTCTCTCTGTTGGTTCCCACCAGGAGCAGTAAATACTGTGACTTACTGTACCGTGTATAAGAATCACCTCTTCTCAGGCAATGCGCCAGTGTGTCCTGCAGCTCCTTGCCCATCATATCCAGCCGTTCCTCATTCTTCATCGGCTGCCCTTTGCCGTTGGTAATACTGCAGAGCATCAGATAAACGGACTGACCGTTGCGTTCTACGATTCTGGCCAGTAAGCGGTATGTATCACGGAACCCCGGAAGGCTGCAGAAATAAGCCCCGCTGCCCTTGTCCGTCTCCTTAAGACGCTTCTCCATCTCCGGCAGCGACTGGGTCTTGAAGTTCATCCGCCCGTTCATCTGCTCAAAAAGCTTCATCATTCGTTCTGACGGATACACTCCCAACTCATCCACAAACATCTTGGCCGTATTCTCATACTCCTTCAGAGCCTCATCGTATTTCTTCATGCGCATGAGGCAGTCGATCTGAATAGCCTGCCACTCATCGAAGGGATACATTCTGCAGGCCGGTTCGCAGACTTCAATGGCTGTCTCATATTCGCCTCTGTCCATCAGTAATTCGCACAATGTATTCAATGCATTTGTATATTTCTCTTTGTAATTAGAATTCTTCGCCAGGACCACACCGTCACAGATAAAATCCGGAAGATAATCCCCGCCGTATAACTGACAGGCCTTCTTCAGCAGATCGATCTTCTCTTCGGCATTCTCCGTCTCATCTGCCTGGTCGCACAGTGACACAAACCCGTCTGCATCCAGCACCACTTCCATCGGTGCAGCAAAGGAATACATGCCGCTCTTGATCTGTATATAATCATACTGAGGAAGCCCCGCCGTCACCAGCATCTTCTTCAGGCGAAATGTAGTCACGCGCAGATTATTCGCAGCATCCGCGATATCTTCATTCCCATACAACATATCCAACAATCGTTCTCTGGAAACAGTACGTCCCTCGCTGCATACCAGAATCTGCAAAAGCTTCACTGCCTTTGTCGATTTCCCACTGCCAATCGAAATCGTTTTCTCTCCATATCTCATCGAAAAGCCGCCTAGGGCCTTTACCTCCAATATCGGCAAATTGTCTTTCATACGCGCCACACTCCTCTGATCTCTTCATACAATCTATAACGCACGGTATTCCGCCATCTTCGTATCAGCTTATCCCCTACATCCATAACAAAATGATAACCCTTTTCTAAGGTCTTTGTCAATATTTGTACAGTTAAAATGTACCTAAAACCGCTCGACTTTCTGACTATTTTTGTCGATTTTTAACGTCGAATTGTCGAACATTGTCGAACATTGATATTTGTTAAGATTCTATTGTTACTTTATAATGAATCTATCAACGTTGATGCACGATTACATACTCATTTTGGGTTGATTCCATAAATTCTCTTGGATATAATAAGGATAGATTGGTACACTCTGTTTGATCCGAACGATATCCGAAGATACTGAATCCCCAGAGAACAGAGGGAGGAATACCGATATGAATACAGCAATTGCGAACACAGTTGCAGCCGCCAATGACAAAGCGCAGTATGATGAATACGCCAAGCGTCTGATCGCACAGAAGATTATATTAGCCCATATACTTGCCAAAACAGTCGATGAATTCAGAGATATGAAGCCAGAAGATATTGTTGCCCACATCGAAGGCGATCCCAAGGTAGGCATCGTCCCCGTTGACCCCGGTATGACTAATATCAACTACAACGCTTCATCCGGAGACCAGCTCATTGGCCTCAACACTGAGAACAGCGAGATCAATGAAGGTATGATTCGCTTTGACATCATCTTTTACGTCCGCATGAAGGATGGCCTTGCACAGGTTATCATCAACATCGAAATTCAGAAAGACGAGCCCACCCAGTACTTTCTTCTGAACAGGGCGATCTTCTATGTCAGCCGCATGGTCTCCTCACAAAAAGGAAGAGATTTCGTCCATCAGAATTACAATGATATGAAGCGTGTATTCAGTATCTGGTTGTGTATGAACATGCCGTCCAACAGCATGAGCTATGTCCACCTCACCAAGGAAGACATTCTCGAACATTATAACTGGAACGGTCATCTCGACTTATTGAACATTGTCTTGCTCGGCATTGGCCGCGAATTGCCGCCTCAGGAAGAGCAATATGAATTACATCGCCTGATCGGCACCTTGTTATCTGCAGAATTGACCGTAACACAGAAACTTGCAATCATAGAAACCGAATACCATATTCCATTAAGCATAGAGTTAGAGGAAGGAGTGAACGATATGTGTAATTTAGGTGAAGGAATTGAGGAAAGAGCCATTGAAAAAACAAAGAAAGAAGTTATTCTGGATATGTATCAAAATGGATGTAACTTAGAACTAATCGCTACAGTAACTAAGAAAAATATTTCTGAAATTGAAGAGATTATCAATAACTCCATTGTATCTTTACACTGATTATAATAAACACAAAGAAAGTAGTAAGCATGTTATGTCTAACTTAGGTGAATGGATCGAAGAAAAAGCTATTGAAAAAACTATCGAAAAAACCACAAAGGAACTTATTTTAAATATGCACAAATATGGTCTTTCATTAGAAAAAATTGCTGATATCGTCAAGAAAGACATTTCAGAAGTCCAGGAAATTATCAGCAATTCCTGATTAACAAAACGCCAATACAGCGTCCCCGCTGCATTGGCGTTCTCTATTTTTTCATGTCTATTGAATTAATTCATCTGCTGTTCGCAGCTATTTATTTCACGAATACTTTCTTCAGATGCCAGATATCTCTTACATACTCTTCAATGGTTCTGTCAGAGGAGAACTTGCCGGAGCATGCTGTATTGAGAATGGCCATTCTGTTCCAGGCCTTGCTGTCTCTGTAAGCTTCATTGATCTTCGCACGTGCCTCAGCATAAGATCTGAAGTCTTTCAGGATGAAGTAAACATCCTGGTTGATCAGAGAATTGAACAGTTCACGGAAAGTCTCTGTATCGCCATTGGAATATGTGCCGTCCACCATCTGATCCATGACTCTGCGGATATCTGCATCCTGCTCATAGATCTCTCTCGGATTATAACCGCCGTTGGCTTCATAGCCCATAACTTCATCGGAGCTCATACCGAAGATAAAGGCATTCTCGCTGCCGACTTCCTCAACGATCTCCACGTTGGCGCCGTCCATTGTACCCAGTGTAATGGCACCGTTCAGCATGAATTTCATGTTACCTGTACCGGAAGCTTCCTTGCTGGCTGTTGAAATCTGCTCTGAAACGTTGCTGGCTGCAAAGATAATCTCTGCATTGGACACACAGTAGTTCTCAATGAAGACAACTTTCATCTTGTCATTGACAGCCGGATCATTGTTGATCACATCCGCAACAGCATTGATCAGTTTGATAGTCTGTTTGGCTGTCTTATAGCCGGCTGCAGCCTTGGCACCGAAGATAAATGTTGTCGGATAGAACTTCATATCCGGATTGTCTTTCAGCTGATTGTACAGATACATAATGTGCATAATATTCATCAGCTGACGTTTATATTCATGCAGACGCTTGACCTGTACATCAAAAATGGAATCCGGATTGATATCGATACCATTATGCTCTTTGATATATTTGGCCAGACGCAGCTTATTCTGATACTTGATCTCCTGGAATTCCTTGCGGGCTCTGGAATCATCCGCCAGCGGAGCCAGGCCTTTCAGCAATGGCAGATTCGTGATCCATTCGTCTGTACCAAGCTTATCTGTTACCCACTGTGCCAGCAGCGGATTCGCATGAAGCAGGAAACGTCTCTGAGTGATACCATTTGTCTTGTTGTTGAACTTCTCAGGCATCATCTCATAGAAATCATGCAGTTCTCTTTCTTCCAGGATCTGTGTATGCAGTCTGGCTACACCATTGACAGAGAAGCCTGCAATGATCGCCATATTCGCCATACGCACCTGACCTTCATAGAGGATCGCCATATTGCGGATCTTATCATACTGGTTCGGATACTTCTCTTCAACCTGGATCAGGAAACGACGGTTAATCTCTTCCACGATCTGATAAACTCTCGGCAGCAGACGCATAAACAGGTCAACCGGCCATTTCTCAAGGGCTTCAGCCATGATGGTGTGGTTCGTATAAGCACAGCATCTTGATGTGATATCCCACGCATCATCCCATTCCAGATTCTCCTCATCGATCAAAATACGCATCAATTCAGGCACAGTAACCGTCGGATGGGTATCATTCAGCTGGAAAACAACCTTATCCGGCAGCTGATGGATGTCATCATGTGTTGCCTTAAACTTCTTGATCACCTGCTGCAGGCTGGCTGATACGAAGAAATACTGCTGTTTCAGACGCAGTTCCTTACCACTGTAATGATTATCATTCGGGTAAAGGACTTCAACAATACTCTTGGCCAGATTCTCCTGCTCAACCGCTTTCTGATAATCACCCTTGTCAAAGGAATCCAGATTGAACTGTACCAGCGGCTCTGCATCCCAGATTCTCAGGGAATTGACAATACCGTTGTTGTATCCCACAACCGGCAGATCATAAGGCACAGCCATGACAGACTGATAGCCGTCCTGAACATACACATTGCGCCCAAGTTTCTCATTGTATTCAATTCTGACATAACCGCCGAATTTGATCTCCTGAGAATATTCCGGACGCTTAATCTCAAATGGATTGCCGTTCTTGAGCCAGTCATCCGGGATCTCTACCTGCTCACCGTTCACGATCTGCTGTTTGAACATACCGTATTTATAACGAATAGTACAGCCATAAGCCGGATAATTCAGTGTGGACAGGGATTCAATGAAGCAGGCTGCCAGACGGCCAAGGCCGCCATTGCCAAGAGCCGCATCCGGCTCCTGGTCTTCCACGACATTGATATCCAGTCCCATCTCCTGCAGGACTTCTGCCACTTCCTTATAACAGCAGAGATTGATCAGATTGTTGCCCAGGGCACGGCCCATCAGGAACTCCATAGACAGATAATAAACGGTCTTGGCATCCTGTTTCTCGTATTCCTTGTGGGCATTCAGCCACTCATCAATGATCATATCCTTTGATGCATAAGCCACCGCCTGGAAAATCTCCTGCTGGCTGGCTGTTTCAGGTGTCTTTCTGAACAGATACTTGATATTGTTCAGAATTTCCTTCTTAAATGCTTCTTTATCAAATGGTTCGAATACTCTCTTTTCACCAACTGCTGCTATATCACTCATTCAGGCATTCTCCTTTTCTACACCGATCACAACGGTTTCGCCGTTGATATTCCACTCTTTATTATACCCCTTGATTGTATCAAAGCAGATTTCATTTGCCAATACTTCATCTTTGATTTCGGCATTGTTGCTGTCAACCAGAGTTTTGATCTTATCATTTTGAGCAAAATAAACACGAATATGATCCATTACTTCGAATCCGGCTTCTTTACGCATGGTCTGGATCTTGGAAATGATCTCACGGACAAAGCCTTCTTCTACCAGTTCAGGTGTCAGATTGGTATCAAGGACAACGGTTGTCTCGTACTCTGTATCGGAAACATAGCCCGGCATCTGTGCGGCATCGATCAGCAGATCCTCTTCAAGCAGTTCGACCTGATCACCATCTGCATCAAATGTCAGTTTGCCTGTTGTCTTCAGTTCGTTCATGGCTGCGTTGCCGTCAACACTGCCAAGATACTGTCTGATAGCATTCAGTTTCTTGCCGTATTTCGGACCAACTGTACGCAGCTGCGGTTTAAAGCTGTAAGATGTAAATGCGCTGACGTCATCTGTGAAGACAACTTCTTTGACATTTAATTCATCTGCAATAATGTCTTTGTAGAAATCAGACAGTTCAAATGCAGCCTTGACATACATCTTGCCGATTGGCTGTCTGTTCTTGATGTTGGCTGTATTTCTGCAAGCACGGCCCTGTACAACGATCTGGAGAACATGATCCATGTCTTCTTCAAGCTTTGTATCGATCCATTCTTCATTCACTTCAGGGAAGTCACAGAAATGGATACTTTCCGGTGCATTCTTATCTACATTCACAACGATGTTTCTGTAGATTTCTTCTGTCATGAATGGAATCATCGGTGCAGCAGCCTTACAGATTGTAACAAGTGCTGTGTAAAGTGTCATGTAAGCATTGATCTTATCCTGCTCCATGCCCTTTGCCCAGAATCTTTCACGGCTTCTTCTGACATACCAGTTGCTCATATCATCCACAAATTCCTGCAGGACTTTGGCTGTTTCAGGGATCTTGTAAGCAGCCAGGTTGGCGTCAACGGCCTTCACTGTAGAATTCAGTTTGGATAAAAGCCATTTATCCATAACAGATAATTTGCCGTAATCCAGTGTATATTTCATCGGATCAAACTGGTCGATCTCAGCATACAGTACATAGAATGCATACGTATTATACAGTGTTCCCATAAACTTGCTGCGGCCTTCAAGAACGGCTTTCTTGTGGAAACGGTTCGGCAGCCATGGTGCGGAGTTGGAGTAGAAATACCAGCGGATCGCATCTGCGCCGTATTCTCTCAAAGCTTCCATCGGATCAACCGCATTGCCCTTGGACTTACTCATCTTCTGACCGTTTTCATCCTGTACATGCCCCAGAACGATAACATTTCTGAATGGAGACTGGTTGAACAGCAGTGTGGAAATTGCCATCAGAGAATAGAACCATCCTCTTGTCTGGTCAACGGCCTCCGAAATAAAGTCTGCAGGATACTGTTCTTTGAACAGTTTCTCATTCTCAAATGGATAGTGATGCTGTGCAAATGGCATAGAACCGGAGTCAAACCAGCAGTCGATAACCTCCGGTACACGATGCATTTCCTTGCCGCATTCCGGACACTTGATGGTAACAGCGTCAATGAATGGACGGTGCAGTTCGATATCATCCGGGCAGTTGTCGGACATACTCTTCAATTCTGCAATGCTGCCGATGGCATGCTGGCATCCGCATTCACATTCCCATACATTTAATGGTGTGCCCCAGTAACGGTTACGGCTGATACCCCAGTCCTGGATATTCTCAAGCCAGTTGCCGAAACGGCCTTTACCGATGCTCTCAGGGATCCAGTTGACTGTGTTGTTGTTGCGGATCAGGTCATCCTTGACAGCTGTCATCTTGATGAACCAGGATTCGCGTGCATAGTAGATCAGCGGTGTATCACATCTCCAGCAGTGTGGATAGCTATGCTCAAAGTTCGGTGCGGAGAACAGGAGTCCTCTCTCCTTCAGGTCTTTGATAACTTCAGGAGATACGCCGTTTTCACCTTCCAGATCTACTCTCTTGATACAGGAATGACCGGCCCACTTTGTTTCCTTTGTCATCATACCGTTTTCATCTACCATCTGTAAAAATGGCAGGTCGTATTTTCTGCCGACCTTGCTGTCGTCTTCACCAAATGCAGGTGCGATATGAACAACACCTGTACCATCTGTCATAGTAACGTAGCTGTCGCAGACAACATAGTAAGCTTTCTTCTTTGTCTCAACAGGATAAAGGGCTTCGTATTCTTTATATTCAAGGTCTGTACCTTTATATGTCTCCAGAACGTCGTATGTGCCTTCGCCAAGAACTGTATCAGCCAGTGCCTGTGCCAGATAGTACACATAATCTTCCTCTTTCATCTTAACTTTGATGTAAGTCTCATCAGGATTAACACAAAGTGCAACGTTAGAAGGCAATGTCCAAGGTGTTGTTGTCCATGCGAGGATATAAGCGTCTTCGCCTTTTACCTTGAAACGTGCAATGGCAGATCTTTCTTTGACATCTTTATAACCCTGTGCAACTTCATGGCTTGAAAGCGGTGTTCCGCAGCGAGGGCAGTAAGGAACGATCTTGTAACCTTTGTAAAGGAGCTTCTTGTCCCAGATCTGCTTCAGTGCCCACCATTCGGATTCGATATAGTTGTTGTCGTACGTAACATACGGATGCTCCATATCTGCCCAGAAACCAACGGCATCGGAGAATTCTTCCCACATGCCTTTGTATTTCCAGACGCTGTCCTTACAATGCTGGATAAACGGTTCCATACCGTAAGCTTCGATCTGATCCTTGCCGTCCAGACCAAGCATCTTTTCAACTTCCAGCTCAACCGGCAGACCGTGTGTATCCCAGCCGGCTTTACGCGGCACCTTATAGCCCTTCATTGTCTTGTATCTTGGAATCATATCTTTGATAACACGGGTCAGCACATGGCCGATATGCGGCTTGCCATTGGCTGTTGGCGGTCCATCATAGAAAGTAAATTCAGGACTGTGCTGTCTCAGTTCAATACTCTTTTCAAAAATCATGTTGTCGGCCCAGAATTTCTCGATTTTCTGCTCTCTCTCAACAAAATTCTGATTGGCACTTACTTTGTCATACATCTTGTTTCCTCCTTATATAAAAAGCAAAGTAGATTTCTATGTTTTAAATGGAATGTGCCCTGGCACATTCATGCGCCCAGCGCAGTTGTTCAACAAAAAAAGCTCCCACTCCGAATAGGAATGAAAGCTTGTATTCATTAAACCACCTATACGACATACTGACATATGCGTTCCCTGTAACGGAGGAAAATCCGGCACAGCTTACCCGGCATCCGGCATCTCTTCTGACCTGTATCTCGTAACCCTGCTCAGCTCATGACCACGCTCAGTGTGTCATAACCCTGCTCAGTGTCTTATAACCTCAGTGTCAGAATATGTCGGCCTGTCAGCCTGCAACTCAGGAGTGATCTTCACATCCATGCTACTCGTATCGGCTCACACCTGCCGCCGACTCTCTGAAACTTTCATACGGAGCTACTGTCTCTGTCTTCGTCTTTATCCACTATGTAATCATAGTACAAAGACTTTGGTCTGTCAACCTTTAAAATCAAAAATCCCCTGTTTTGTATACAGAGGATTCCTGTCTTTTCTTTATACGGATAATGAGGCCAAGCTCATGCTCATGCCTGTATGCAGCCTTGCTGAATATCTGTTATAAATTAACAGGATTCCGCACGGTCGGCTGCCGGCGCTTCCTGTTTGCCCATAGCTTTCATCACTGTTCTGAAAATCAGTCGGCCAAGAGGACCGGCACCAAAAATCTGCCAGCAAAGTGCCATCGGGAAATTCATCACTGTTGTCTGGAACCATACCGCAATAAAGTTGCTGCCTGCGTTCTTAAAAAGTAATGTTGCAATAAAACTCATCATCGGGCACATCAGACAAACGATCATAGATGAGATCGCCAGTGTAATGAAAATCGGCTTATCCTGAGGTGACACAATTCTAAAAGCTAACATAGTTGACAGCTTCTCAACAACAAAGAATTCCAGAATGATAGCTGCAGGCCACATAATCTTCATTTCGCCAAATGCCATCAGGAATACCTGATTCGTCATGCCACCGATATTCAATGAAATATTATAGCAGATCATGGCATAGACCATCAAAAAGGCCATCAGAATTGTAAAAAAAACATTTTGTAATTTTGTCTTTGGCATAAAACACACTCCTTTTCATTAGAAAAGAACATAATGTGTGTTGTTCGTTAATCAGTTCCATGCCTTTGGACTCACTCTCAAATCCCGGCATCACCTGTACGTTTCCAATTTCTTACCAAATACATTCCTTATTTTTAATTCATTTACTATTTACAGCGTCAATTATTCTATCACAGTTTTCTTCCCTTCGTAAGTGTTTTTTTCATCATAAAACCATTTTCTGTATAATTTCTATTTGTATTCCTCCATTGCCCGTCCTTTCTGTGCATCTTTACTAAATTCTGTCCATATGGGAAAATACCCAAAAATTTTTCTGTATTTTGTTCATAAAATGACTTGTAAATTTTTGTCGGAATATTATAATAGCTATGGGGAATTAATCCCCATTTTATTTCATTATGTTTATTCATTGAGGAGATCGGAATTAATATGTATAGAGGAGACGACATTCTTAAAATTTACGACCAGGATCTGAACAACATTGGACGTGCCACCCGCGAGGAAGTACATACTCAAGGCCTGCTTCATCAGGTTGCCCATGTATGGATGTTCCAGCCAAAGGAAGATGATACTTATATCATGATTCAAAAGCGTTCACTTGACCGCGAACTTTATCCCGGCAAATACGACCTGATTCAGACAACACATTTTGATCCTGATGAAAGCTATGAAGAAGCCATCGTTGACAGTCTGGAATACTACCGCGGACTGAAGAAATCCAAAGAGGACATTATCCATGTGGGCAGCACCCATCAGCAGATTGACGCCGGCAACTACCATGACAATGCCCTTGTTCAGGTCTTCGCCATCTTCACAGCCAAGGCACTTTTCATCATGCCGGATACAGAAGAAATCGTCAAAGTCCGTTTCGAAGACTTCCGCCAACTCATCCACGGCAAGCAGAACACCATCAAACTTTACTCACTGGATGATGTTTATCTCAAAGAGAGCAGCGCCGATGAATGGTGGCTGAGGAAAGACGAATTTATAGACGTCGTAGAACCATATATTGACAGCCGAATTGAAGAGCTGTAAAAGTCTTTCGTTGGTTTTGATAATCGGACGGCAGGAATAGAAAAATAAAACATCCATGAAACAACGCGCACCCGCACGAAACGTTTCATGGATGTTTTATTTTTCTATTGCCTGTCTGTGTATTGGCCGAAACTATAAAACCAAAACGATTTTTAGGTTCAGTCCAATGACTTCTCTAACGCTGATCATGAATAAAACTCCCTGAAAACGTTTCGTGCAGATGCACGTTGTTTTCAGGGAGTTTTATTCATGATCAGCGTTTCAAGTTACTTGAACTGAGCCGTCATTTTATTCTGTATTTGCCCTTTCCATGCCCCTTCACAGGCTCGATAAGTTCCAATTGATGCATGATCTCAATTGTACTTCCGGCTCTATAATCTCCATAGTGTAATGCACTTTTTATTTCTTTGCGCCCAAATATCTGATCAAAGGCAAATGTTTCAAGGACCTCTTTGACATTCCCGGCAATCGTAGATGAAATCCTTTTGTCTTCTACCGCATTTATGACTATTTCCAATAGCTGTGCTTTCTGCTCAAGCATTGATTTTTCATTCGCGAAACCATCATTGTTCGCTTCAAACAGTGATTGTTCTTTTAGCAAACCGTGGTTTTCTTCTTCAAACAGTGGTTTTTCTCTCACCAAACCGTGATTTTTCTCTTCAAACAATGTTTTTTCTCTCACCAAACCGTGGTTTTCTGCCTCAAACACAGCTTTTCCTTCTGACGCTAAACGATTACGAATGGTTGCCTGCAGCATAAATGCATTCACTCTGTACTCAGGGCTCTGTAACCCGACCGCTTCCAATTCCCTGCACATCCGATCTACACCTTCACCATATTCCTTGACAAAATTGTAGTCTCTCAAAAATTCTGCTATCTTCGGGTTTCTTGAAAAATGAGTATGCCGGATATTTCCAGCCTTAACAAGACCCGGTAATCTGCCCGGGCTCTCCACAACGATCCTGTCGTCAAACATTTTAATCTGAATATCTGTTCCACGAATACTGTAATCACGATGTGTAATAGCATTAACAATGATCTCCTGACGAACAAACTTCGGGTATTCTTCTTCTGTCACAAACAATCCGTCTGCTCCAAGATAGGTTTTCTCCTTAATCTGCGTATCCAAATAGGAGATGGCCTTCGTCAGCATATTTAAAATATTCCCCTCAAAAATAACATCTTTAATAACATTCATCTGAGCGCCCACACATTCCCGAATTCCCTCATAACGAATGAATCGTACGCGCGCTCTTGGGAAATATAACTGTGGATTCTTGCCAAACAACAAAATAGCTGCTGTGCTTACCTGGAACGAATGATTCTTCTCTTTCGCAAATCCCTTATTCTCCAACAAATATTCCATCGGAGATTTAGAATACCCAACTTTATCAATATAAGCTTTGACAAAATTCATATCTATATCATCTATATCTGCATCCGGAACCGGTTTGTCTTCAAAAAAACGTTCCCCTTTATCATACATCAACTGCATACGTTCATCAAAAGAAAGCTTCTTCGACTTGTCTCCCACTCGCATAAAAACTTCATCTGCCTGATTCGCATGCACTTCCATGCTGGGCTCAACATGCATAAGCAATACATGATTTGCTCTGCCTTTAAAATCAGTACATGGTACCTTCTCTACTTCTGCCTTCACCGTCGGTACACAAAAATCAAAAGGTACTCTCAAAAGTTCATTGACTTTCCCTGTCTCATCGTCAATGCCCTCAACTCTTCGTGTCTTATCCGAAATTCCAATGGCTACTGTACCGCCATCCGCATTCGCAAATGCAATAATAGGTATCGCCAACGCTTTCGGATCTATATGAATACTCTTTCGGTCAAATATCTGCGTTTCTTCAGCAGACAATACTTCTTCAATCGTCATATAATCTCCCCTCTATCATCCCTGTCCTATTTCTATGTAAATCCTCATCTTTCGCAGCAATATATTATATAGTACATTTTACCATATCCATTTTCATCTGCCCATAGCTTCAAGCCCACAATATTTCGACTATCTTCGACACCCGTGCAGCCACCAAACAGGTTCAGCTCAAGTATATTCTTTAACGCCTGTTATAAAAAATCCCCCCTGAAAACATTTCGTGCGGGTGCACGCTGTTTTCAGGGAGTTCCTTTTTATACAAAAAGTTACAGTATAATTTTCTTTATACTATAAAAAGGGCACTGTCCTGTGACTTTCTTTCTGAAACATTTGACACGCTTTATTGTGTCTGTTTCAGAAAGAAAGTACATCAGGACAATGCCCTTCATAGTACAGAATAATTATACTGTAACTTTACATTTTATTCTGTGATATCTGCATACATGAAGTACCAGAAACCGTTAGCTGAATGCCAAGCACCTGTGATCTTGCTGCTCTGCAGCCAGAAATCGTTGTAGTAAGCGATTGGAATACAACCTGCATCTTCCATCAGAAGGTCTTCTGCTTTGTGAAGGTCTGCTGAACGTGTAGTTGCATCTGTTGTAACTCTGGAATCTTCGATAGCTGCATCAAAGTCTGCATTAGTGTATTTACCATCGTTGTTGCCGTTTGTTGTGCAGAACAGTTCAAGGATGTTGGATGGATCTGTGTAGTCACCTACCCAACCGTTACGAGCAACATCGAATTCGCCGTTACGACGCATTGGTGTGAAACTTGCCCATTCAACGATGTTGACTTTAAGGTCGATACCAATTGCAGCCCAAGCCTGCTGTAAGTACTCAGCTACAACCTTGTGGTAACCTGCATCATTTGTTGTGTACTCGATCTGTGGGAAGCCTTCGCCGTTTGGATAGCCAGCTTCTTCCAGTAACTTCTTAGCTTCTTCAAGGTTAGCGTCGAAGTTGTCATTGTCAATGTAAGGTGTGCCGCCATTTGCATTTTCAGCAAATGAAGAACCATCTGTATCTAACCAGCCAGGACCTACAATTGCGCTTGCAGGTGAATATGTACCCTGCATCAGAGTATTCGCTACGTAGTTACGATCGATTGCAAGGCTTAATGCCTTACGTACTCTTGCATCCTGGAAATATTCTTTCTGAAGGTTCAGGCTGACATAGTATGTACCAATGATAGGATCTACATGGAATTCTTCATTGCCCTGAAGGCTAGGAATTTCTTCTGTAGGAACATCTTTGATCATATCAACTTCGCCACTTGTGTATGCACTGTAAGCAGCGTTGGAGTCTTCGATCAGTTCAAACTCAAGCTTGTCAAGTTTGATGGCCTCAGCATTCCAGTAGTTAGGATTCTTGCTGAATGTGATGTGTGATCCAGGTACCCATTCTGTCATCATGAAAGGACCATTGGAGATATAAGTATCAGCAGATGTTGCCCAAGCATCACCATTTGCTTCAACTGTTGCTTTCTGAACAGGGTTTAATGTTGCGAATGCTGCAAGTTCGCCGAAATATGAGCAAGGATGTGCAAGATTTACAACAACTGTCTTCTCATCAGGAGCCTGTACATCAAGTTTTGTGATATCGCCTGCTACTGCTTCATCATAGCCTTTAACCATACCAAGAACTGTCTCAGCATATGGAGCTGCTACATTAGGATCACATACACGCTGCCAGCTATAAACGAAATCTTCAGCTGTCAGATCTGTGCCGTCTGACCATTTAAGGCCGTCTCTTAAGTGGAATGTCCATGTAAGACCATCTTCGGATGTCTCCCATGATTCTGCCTGTCCTTCCTTTAACTGGCCATTCTCATCAAGAGTCAGAAGGCCTTCAAATGCATGAAGGATCATGTTACCGCCATCTACAGCACTATTCAGTGCAGGGTCAACAGTTTCTGGGTCAGGACCAACCTGAACTTTCAGGATTTTCTCGCCGGTAGTGCTGCCAGCTTCTGTGGATTCTGCTGTTGTCTGGTTGTTGTCGCTTGCTGCTGTTGTTTCTTTTGCAGCGGAGCTGCCGCAGCCTGCCAGACCAGCTACCATAGCAGCTGTCAGCAGAAGAGGTAAGATTCTCTTTTTCATGTTCTCTCTTCTCCTTTTCTTTTTTGCAGATGCTCAGAACCAACCGCTTGGACCATGGCTCCGAACAATTTGCGTTTTCTATAAACATTATGCATTCCGCATAACTGCTTATCAGGATTTGTAACTGTTCAGAGCTAACCTCCAAAATGCTACGCATTTCGTCGGTGTGGCGTATCCGCCAAATAAAATTTCAAAAACAGTCTTAAAAATGCAAGCATTTTATACCTGTTTTTTGAAATTTTGCTTAGCTCTGAACAATTACACATTATACCATTCACAGTGCTGTCTGTGAAACGATACTTTTAGTTGCACTTGTCCAGATGATGACAAGCTGCATAATGTCCCGGAGCCACTTCCTTGAATTCCGGAACTTCCTTCGCACACTGTTCGTCTGCATATGGGCAGCGTGTTCTGAAACGGCATCCTGAAGGTGGATTCAGCGGGCTAGGTACATCGCCTTCAAGAGCGATACGCTTGCTGGCCCTTGCCTGCTTCGGGTCTGCGATCGGGATCGCAGAGATCAGACTCTTTGTATATGGATGCAGGCTGTGCATTGTCAGCTCATAGCTGTCGGCAAGTTCAACCATTCTGCCAAGGTACATAACGCCGATACGGTTGGAAATATGCTTAACAACGGACAGATCATGGGCAATGAACAGATAAGTCAGATTCATGCTCTCCTGCAGATCCTCAAACATATTGATAACCTGCGCCTGAATAGAAACATCCAGCGCGGAAATTGGCTCATCACACACAATGAATTCCGGATGAACAGCCAATGCTCTTGCAATGCCGACACGCTGACGCTGACCGCCTGAGAACTCATGCGGATAACGATTCGCATGCTCGGAGTTCAGACCAACGCGACGAAGCATCTCGATAATCATATCATAACGTTCCTGCTTGGAAGATGCAAGATGGTGGATATCAATTGGTTCACCGACAATATCACCGACTGTCATACGTGGATCCAGACTGGCATATGGATCCTGGAATACAATCTGCATTTTCTTACGATAAGGCAGCATATTCTCTGCAATCTTCTTCTCTTTATCAAAAATAACCTTATCATCATAAATAATTCTGCCGCCCGTGGGTTCATAGAGACGGAGCAGTGTACGTCCTGTTGTTGTCTTACCGCATCCGGACTCACCAACAAGACCAAGTGTTTCACCTCTGTTGATAAAGAAGGAAACATCATCTACAGCCTGAACATATTTCTTGTTCTTTCCAAAACCACCGGCCGGAAAGTACTGCTGCAAATGTTCTACCTGAACTAATTTATCACTCATTTTGCGGCCTCTCTTTCCATCTGTTCCTTCTGGTTCATCCAGCACTGTGTATAGTGTACATCATCGAAAGTTGTCACCGGTGCCATCTCTCTCAGGCAGATCTTCATACAGTTTGAACAACGCGGTGCAAACGGACATCCTGCAGGCGGATTCAGCAAATCGATCGGTGTACCTTCGATTGGCACCAGACGCTCATGCTCTTTGGCATCCAGTCGCGGAATACTCTTCAAAAGGCCCTTTGTATATTCATGCTTCGGATTGTAGAAAATATCATCCGTTGTGCCGTATTCGACAATACGTCCGGCATACATAACAGCAATCTTGTCGCACATGCTGGCAACAACACCAAGGTCATGGGTGATCATGATGATCGCCATACCAAGCTTCTCTTTCAGCTCCATCATCAACTCAAGGATCTGTGCCTGAATCGTCACATCAAGGGCTGTTGTCGGCTCATCGGCAATCAGAAGCTTCGGTTCACATGCCAATGCGATCGCAATCATAACACGCTGTCTCATACCGCCGGATAACTCATGCGGATACTGCTTCAGACGCTTTTCAGGCTCATTGATACCAACCAGTTCCAGAAGTTCTTTGGCTCTGGCCCGGGCCTGCTCTTTATTCTTGTCTGTATGCAGAAGAATAACTTCCATGATCTGGTTGCCAATTGTATAAACAGGATTCAAACTTGTCATCGGATCCTGGAAAATAATCGATACTTCGTTGCCTCGGATCTTACGGAACTCCTTCTCAGACAGATCGTTGATACGGTGACCGTTAAAATCAATCGTACCACCGACTAACTTACCCGGGTAAGCAGTCAGTCCCATAAGACTGTATGCAGTAACGGATTTACCTGAACCACTCTCTCCTACAATACCGAGGACTTCACCATCATTCAGATGGATAGAAACGTCATTCAATGCCTTAACTTCACCGGCAGGTGTGAAGAATGAAAGACGTTCGTGCTGTATATCTACAAGATATTCTGACATAATCTTACACTCTCCTTCCTAGTTCTTAAGTTTAGGGTCAAAGGCATCTCTGAGGCCATCGCCCAGTAAGTTAAAGCTCAGAATAATCAAACTGATAACTGCTGCCGGAATAAACAGCAGATACGGATATGTATTCAAACCATTGATCGCATCACTGGCAAGACTTCCCAGAGAAGGCATCGGAACAGCAACACCAAGACCGAGGAAGCTCAGGAAACTCTCCGTAAAGATAGATGACGGAATCTGCAGTGTTGTTGTAACGATCAGTGTACCGATACAGTTTGTCAACAGATGCTTCTTGATAATTCTCGCTGAAGATGCACCCAATGCTCTTGCAGCTGTAACATATTCACTTTCCTTCAGCATCAGGATCTGGCTTCGTACCATACGTGCCATACCAACCCAGTACAAAAGAGCGAATACGATGAAAATACTGATCAGGTTCTCACCAACAACGGAAATCCATCCGAAGCCCGGCGCCTGAGCCAACACCTTCAATGGTGCCTTCAAAGCGAAGGACAAAAGAACGATCAGCAGGACATCCGGAATGGTATAAATAATATCAACAATACGCATCATGATCAGATCGACCCAGCCGCCTGCAAAAGCAGCGATGGAACCGAAAATAGAACCGATGACAAGAATGATCGCTGCTGCAATGATACCAACCAGCAGGGAGATACGGCTTCCCATCATGACACGGATCGCATAATCACGGCCCATCTTATCTGTGCCGAAGAAATGCGGAAATACCTTCTCGCCGGCTGCTATTTGCTCCATCTCTTTGGCAGAATAATGCATCGGTGCAAGGTTATTCGCACCCTGAATCTGCTGTTCGTAACTGTATGGATAAAATGCCGGAACAATAAAGGCAAAAATCATAACAATAATAATGATAAACAGACAAACCATAGCCACTTTGTTCTTACGCAGACGTCTGAAACCATCTTTCCAGAAGCTGACGCTGTCACGCATGACAACAAGGCTTTCCTTCTCTTCATCAGTAGCCGGAAGGAAGTCGTCTGGATTTAACTTCAATTGAAAACTTAACGGATTCTTCTCCATTATCACTTACCCTCCTGTTTATTTCAGCTTGATACGCGGGTCTACCAGTTTGTAGACAATATCAACAATAACATTCATAACGATCATGATCGTCGCAAGGAAAATTGTTGTACCCATGATCATCGTGTAATCACGGCCATTGATGGCTTTGATGAATTCGCCGCCAAGACCCGGAATTGTAAAAATCTTCTCTGTAACAAAACTACCTGTCAGTGTATAAGCCAGCATAGGACCTACATATGTAATAACAGGCAGGATTGCATTACGAAGGGCATGCTTAAACAGGGAAACCTTCTGTGACAACCCCTTTGCCTTCGCTGTACGCATATAATCCTGGCCGAGAACATCCAGCATGGATGAACGCATCAGACGCATGATATATGATGTCGGATAAGCTGCCAGCGCAACCACCGGCATAATGTAGCTCTGCGCATTCTTAAGGCCCAGTGTCGGCAGCCACTGCAGTTTAACGCCAAAGACGTAAAGGAGCAGCGTACAGATAACGAACCCGGGCACCGCAATGCCGCAGGTGGCAATGACACTGAATAAACTATCGATAAAAGTGCCTCTCTTGTATGCAGCCAGAACACCCAGCGGCACACCGACACAAAGTGCAAGGACGACAGCCATTCCGCCTAATCTAGCGGATACAGGGAACTTTGTCGCAATAATATCCATAACTGTACGGCCTCTCTGCTTCAGGCTGTCACCGAAGTCGCCGTGAGCTGCATCGGAAATATAAGTAAAATAACGTTCTGCCATAGGTTTATCCAGTCCATACTTAGCTTCCAGCGCTTTTGTTGCTGCAGGGCTGATTGCCTTCTCTGATAAGAACGGTCCGCCCGGAACCAGGTTCATCAGAAAGAATGTGATCGTAGCAACTGCCCAAATGGTCACGATTGCAAGTGCAATTCTCTTGAGTATGTATTTACCCACTTTTCTCTCTCCTATTCAATTTAGTTTTCTGCTATTATAACGTCTAAGACGGACATTTGTCTATGTACAAAAAATACCATTTGTATAGTATACTTCATCACGTTAATAGACTAAATAACAACAGTCATATGAAATAATTTAAATTATAGCATATATTGTTTGAATTGTACAGCAAAAAAAACACTTCGCAGCTTTAACAAAGCAACTCCACGAAGTGTTTTCTGAATATTTATTCATTTTTTAATGTTTTTTTGACATTTTTGCTAATATTTATTGGAAATATTTGTCATTCTATTCATTTATCGAACCATATCCGGTGTAATCTCATGCAGACTGAAGGCACCGCACATAGCCATCGTATCTGCCAGTTCTCCGGCCAGTTTGTCAATGTAGGCTTTCACGCCTTCTTCGGCACCGCCATAAACAGCTGTTACAAAAGGACGGGCGATAATAACTGCATCTGCACCAAGCGCCAGTGCCTTGAAAATATCCACACCGCTTCGAATGCCGCCATCCACAAAAATCTTCATGCTGCCGCCGACAGCCTTCACGATTTCAGGAAGAACTTCTGCTGTTGCCGGGCACTGATCCTGTACACGTCCGCCGTGATTGGATACAACAATGGCTGCTGCTCCCGCTTCCTTCGCCTTCAATGCACCCTTCACTGTCATAACGCCCTTCACGATAAACGGCGCACCGGCCATTTCTGCAATGGCCTTCAGATCCTCGACGGATTTGCCGCCTGCCGGCGGATCCATATTCTTCAGGAACGGCAGACCGGCTGCATCCACATCCATAGCCACTGCAAAAGCACCGGACTTCTTCACAAGATCCATCTTCTCACGAATCGTATCCAGATTCCACGGCTTCACTGTTGGAACACCCATGCCGTCGGCCAATGCGATCGCATCTGTTGCCGCTTCCATCACCTTCGGATTCGTACCGTCACCTGTAAAAGCAACAATGCCATTTTCTGCACAGGCAGAAACAAGGACTTTATTATAAGAAACATCATCATATGCATCGCTGTAATGCAGGTTCACAGCCCCTACAGGTCCCGCAAAAAACGGATACTTGAACTTCTTTCCAAAGAGTTCAAGGGATGTATCCACTGCCTTCGGCGCACACAATGTATCCATATTCACTCTGATCTCCTGCCACTTCTGGTAATTGCGAATGGCCGTATCGCCGACACCCTTGGCTCCGGGACCCGGAACGGTATTGCGGCATGCCAGACCATTGCAGACCGGACAGGCCTTACATAACTTGCCGATGTTCTCTCTTGCATTCGCAAGTACTTCATTATAATTCATAATCTCCTCCTCACTCCGACGTCATCCTTTCTACTACCCCCGGATCATGTCAGTCTTTATTTTAAATATAATCGCAGTGCCTGAAACCATACGCTCAGGCTCGCTTACCCCTACAAACTAAGTATAACACCAATTACACCAGATGCAAGAATATAAATGATCGGATGCTTGCCTGTTTTCTTATAAACAACATACAGCACCACGCCAAATATAAACGCTTTTATATTGAAGAGATCCGTCAACGATCCTGTTTCTGCAAACAGCTGTGATCTCAGAAATGCGGCCTCAGCCACACGAAGTCCTGCCACAGAAATCAGACCCACGGATGCGGCTCTCAGGCCATACATACAATATTGTACGTATTTATTCGTTTTAAATTTCTCCAGAATATTAGACACAATAATAATGATAATAATAGACGGTGTTACCAGTCCGGCCACCGCAGCAATACCGCCTAAAACACCCATGGAAGTAAAGCCCGTATAAGTAGCCATATTGATGCCCATCGGTCCCGGTGTGGATTCCGAAATAGCGATCATATTGGAAATATCATCCAGCGTAAACCAGCCTGTCGCAGCCTGCATATCATAAAGGAACGGCAGTGTTGCCAGGCCGCCGCCAATGGCAAAAAGTCCTGTCTTAAAAAATTCCCAGAAAAGTCTAAATATCAACATATTTCATCCCTCCTATGCTTTCTTCTGCGCTTTTGAACGTTCCATCAAAGTCCTGATGATCACACCTGCTGCTCCGGCACATACAATCCATACAAAAGATGCAACATCGGTAAACAGTGACAGAATCACAACAGCCGCAAAAATCAGATACGTCGCCGCATCGATCAGAGACTTCTTCGCCAGTTTGATAACGGCATCCAGCACCAGGACGCACACACAGACACGAATACCTGCAAGGGCATGCTGTACCCAGACAATATGTGTAAAACTGTTAATGAATGCGGCGATGATCATGATAATGACCAGTGAAGGAAAAACACATCCGATAGTCGCTACAATACCGCCGATAATACCTTTGCGCTTATACCCGATAAATGTCGAGGTATTAACAGCAATAATACCCGGTGTACACTGACCGATGGCATAATAATCCATCAATTCCTCACTCGTTGCCCAGTTTCTGTTCTCCACAACTTCACGCTGCAGAATCGGCAGCATCGCATAGCCGCCGCCGAAAGTAAATCCGCCAATCTTGGCAAACACAATAAATAATTCCCATAACTCTTTCATAATCTCTATAATCTCCTTTCTCTTTCCATCCGAATCCCTTTCTATCAGGATTCGCTTTATTTATCGTTGTGAAAATACACCTCCTGGTTTATAATGATTCTTAAAGCAATGTTTTCCTGTCCACCATTTCATTACGGCCGATGATGCCTCCGTTCCGAAGGGCATACATTATGATAGAGAGGTTTCCATGACACTTATACAGCTGAAATATTTCCAGACGATCTGCAAATACAACAATATCACACGGGCATCTGCCGAACTCCATGTCTCCCAGCCCAGTCTCTCCAATGCAGTCAAGGAACTGGAGCGTGAATTCGGTGTCAGTCTGTTCACCAGGCGCAGCCGCGGTCTGGAACTGACTCCGGAGGGTCGCTACTTCCTGGACGAGGCAGATAAGCTTCTGGAACAGGCCGAGCAGCTGACAACCAATATGAAGCATATGTCTACAACCGACAGAACACTAACCCTTGGTCTTCCGGCCATGAGCGGTTCCCTCGTCTTCACAGATCTCCTTCGAACCCTCTATGCCCGTTCTCCCGGTACACATATCCAGGTCATGGAGAATGGTTCTCTGGCCAATCGTTCCAAAATCATGGATCACACTCTGGATGCGGCCATTATCACCCGAAACGGACCGCTCCCTCCGGGCATCGGCCATGTGGTGCTGCGTCATGTCAACATCTGCCTGTATCTGTCCGTCATGCATCCCCTGGCTGAGAAAGATACCGTAACAACCGACGACCTGGATCAACTGCCTCTGGCCATGCTGCCGGAAGATACTTTCATCGACCACTGCATCCATCAGTATTATGAAACCCTTCATCTGAAGCCGAGTATCATTGTCCGCACCAATCAGCTGGCAACTATCCAGCAATTGGTGGCAACCAACACAACCGCGGCTTTTCTTCTGGATCATGTACTGGAAGAAAGCAGCGATATCGTGAAACGGACGGTACCGGGCCTTTTGCCTGCGGAGATCGATCTGATCTGGAAATCCAGCCGCCATCTCTCACCGCATCTGAAGAATCTGATCACAGCCGCCCGGAACATCTGACGAACCGAACTATACAATCCAAAAAATCTGCTGCCTGAATGGCCGATATCTGACAGATCTGATACAGTTAGGGTTTCTCAACACTCTATCCATATTGTAAGCTATATGGAACAATTATTCCAATACTGATGTTTTATCGTGGTATAGTTTTATTCTATACCACTTTTTCTATTTTCCTTTGTAAACGTTTCCAAAACGAATTCTATTTTGTCGAATATTGCATTTTTTTCGGAGCAATTATGAATTTTTCTTGATATTCCATCACATTTTTGAATGTTTAATATTTAACGCTTGCATTTAGTCAAACCATATCGTATAGTAAAAATATATGTATGCAATACACTCCGTACGACAGTCTGCATTCCTGCTGCTGTTTGTACGATAGAAAATAAGGGGATTTCAGATTGTATTTGCAAAGTTAAAAAAGGAGGTTTCTCAAAAGTGGGAGAAGTACAAATCAAACCATTCAAACGTGTTCTCGTCGCTAACCGAGGCGAAATCGCCATCCGTGTTTATCGTGCTCTGAATGAGCTGGGTATTACAACCGTCGGTATTTATTCCAAGGAAGACCGCTATGCCCTCTTCCGTTCCAAAGCAGACGAATCCTATCAGCTGAAAGAAAATAAAGGTCCTGTTGATGCTTATCTGGACATCAAGGGCATTATTGAAATTGCCAAGAAGGCAAATGTTGATGCTATCCATCCGGGCTATGGTTTTCTCTCTGAGAATCCGGACTTTGTCGAGGCCTGCGCAAAAGCCGGCATCGTATTTATCGGACCTTCCGAGGACATCATGAATGCCATGGGTGATAAGATTTCTTCCAAACAGATGGCTATCAAAGCCGGTGTTCCAATCATCCCTGGTGTAGATCACGCATTGAAGACAGAAGAAGAAGTCATGAAAGTTGCTGAAATGGTCGGTTATCCGGTTATGCTGAAAGCCTCCAACGGCGGCGGTGGCCGCGGTATGCGTATCGTCAACAGCGCCGAAGATATGCCGAAGGAATACCGCGAAGCCTGCAATGAATCCAAGAAGGCTTTCGGTGATGACCAGATCTTCATCGAGAAATACATCCGCGGACCAAAGCATATCGAAGTACAGGTGCTTGCAGATAATTACGGCAACGTTGTTCACCTTTACGATCGTGACTGCTCCGTGCAGCGTCGTCATCAGAAAGTTGTCGAATATGCCCCTGCATTCAGCATTCCTGAATCAACACGTCAGATTATTTTCGACAGCGCTATCAAGCTTTGCAAGCAGGTCGGCTACAGAAATGCCGGTACACTTGAATTCCTTGTGGACCAGGAAGGCAATCCATACTTCATTGAGATGAACCCTCGTGTCCAGGTTGAACATACCGTTTCCGAGATGGTTACAGGCATCGATATTGTTGCTTCTCAGATTCTCATTGCCGAAGGTTATCCGCTGAACAGCCCTGAGATCAATATTCCATCCCAGGATGCTGTCAAGTGTCAGGGATTCTCGATCCAGACTCGTGTTACAACAGAGGATCCATCCAATAACTTCCTTCCGGACACAGGCAAGATCACTGTTTATCGTTCCGGTTCAGGCAATGGTATCCGTCTTGACGGCGGCAACGCCTATGCAGGCGCTGAGATTCTTCCATATTATGATAGTCTTCTTGTAAAAGTGATCACACACGACCGTACATTTGACGGTGCCATCCGCAAGTCTCTCCGCGCATTGAAGGAACTGCGTATCAGAGGTGTCAAGACCAACGTGCCTTTCCTGATCAATGTCATCAACCATGAGACATTCAGAGCCGGCCAGTGCTACACCACTTTTATAGAAGAAACACCTTCTCTGTTCCAGCTGCAGCGCAGCCAGGACCGTGCAACCAAGATCATCGAATTCCTGGGTGACAGAATCGTCAATACAACTGGCGGCGACAAACCATTTTATGAAAATCGTGAAATTCCTCAGTTCGATGAGGAGAAAACGGTTTATGGTGCCAGAGACGAATTCTTAAAGCTTGGAGCCAGGGACTTTACTCAGAAGATCTTGAATGACAAGAAATTATACGTGACAGATACAACTATGCGTGATGCTCAGCAGTCCCTGATGGCAACCCGTATGCGTACGAAGGATCTCGCCGGTGCAGCACGTGCAACCAATGCATTTATGCAGAATGCTTATTCCGTTGAATGCTGGGGCGGTGCCACATTCGATACCGCTTATCGTTTCCTGAAGGAATCTCCATGGAAGCGTCTCGAAATTCTCCGTGAGAGAATGCCGAACACTATGCTCCAGATGCTGCTGCGTGCATCCAACGCCGTTGGTTACAGCAATTATCCGGATAATGTGGTTAAGAACTTTATTGATGTTTCCTCCAAAGCCGGCATTGATATTTTCAGAATTTTCGACTCCCTGAACTGGGTTGAGAATATGAAGATGCCAATCGAAGAAGCATTGAAAACAGGCAAGATTGTCGAAGGTACACTCTGCTATACAGGCGATGTTACGAATCCAAACGAGAAGAAATACACACTGGATTATTATGTCAAGAAAGCCAAAGAACTCGAAGCACTTGGTATCCATACCTTCTGCATCAAGGATATGGCCGGACTTCTGAAGCCATACGCTGCCAAAGAGCTGATCGGTGCGCTGAAGTCCGAACTGAAGATTCCGGTTCACCTTCATACACATGATTCTACAGGCAACGGTGTTGCAACTGTCCTGATGGCTGCAGAAGCCGGCGTTGATATCGTCGATCTGGCCATTGAATCCATGAGCACACTGACCAGTCAGCCATCCATGAACTCTGTTGTTGCTGCCCTGCAGGGTACAGACCGTGACACAGGCCTTGATCTTGATGAACTCAGTGAACTTGGCCGCTACTACGGCAGAGTCCGCAAGGTTTACAAACAGTTTGAAAGCGGTATGAACGCACCAAACGTTGATATTTACAAGTACGAGATCCCTGGCGGTCAGTACTCCAACCTTCTCGCCCAGGTTGAAAGCATGGGTATGAAGAATCAGTTTGAAGAAATCAAAGAGCTGTACAGACAGGCCAACGAGCTTCTCGGCAATGTTACAAAAGTTACACCTACATCCAAGGTTGTCGGTGATATGGCTATCTTTATGCTGAAGAACGGTCTGAACAAAGACAATATCTTTGAACTTGGCCAGGATCTCTCATTCCCTGCCTCTGTTGTAGACTACTTCAAGGGCATGATCGGACAGCCTGAAGGTGGATTCAATCCTGAACTTCAGAAGATTATCCTCAAAGGTGAGAAACCGATCACTGTCCGTCCGGGTACATTGCTTCCGAATGTCGATTTTGACGCTGTTAAGGCCATGCTGAAGGATAAATACGATCTCTCAGATTTCTCCGATTACCAGCTGGATCTGAAGGCTGTCAGCTATGCCCTCTATCCAAAGGTATATGAAGATTACTGCGAACATTTCCAGGCATACAACGATGTTACACGACTTGAAAGCCATGTTTACTTCTATGGCCTGCGCCGCGGTGAGGAAACAACCCTTAAGATTGGTGAAGGTAAAGATCTGCTGATCAAGTTTATGGAAATGTCTGCACCTGATGAGGAAGGCAAACGTGTCCTCAGCTTTGAAATCAACGGTTCTGTCCGTGAAGTCACTGTTCAGGATAAGAAGCTTGAAGTTAAGTCCGATAAGAAACTGAAAGCCGATAAGTCCAACCCGGCTCATGTTGGTTCTACGATTCCGGGTACAGTCAGCCAGGTATTCGTCAAAGAAGGCGAAGAAGTGAAACAGAACCAGCCGCTGCTCGTACTCGAAGCCATGAAGCTGGAGACAACTGTCGTTGCCAAACAGGACGGTGTTATCGACAAGATTTACGTTGCTGCAGGCGATCGCGTCAATACCGGCGATCTGCTGCTGTCCTTCCAGAAATAATACCTTATATAAACAAAAAGCGCAGTCCATGCTTTATGCCTGGCTGCGTTTTTTTGTTTATATTGTGCCCCGTGTTTCATTTTATAGTCTCTGTTGCTATGCTCATAGTTGCAATACTGAATTTTACGCATAAAAAATAGCCGTCCATGAACTTTGGCGAGTTTTAACGGCTATTTTTATAAATAATGCTATTTCGCCGGGTCGGGTGAGCACATTCACCTTCCGACTTCCTATATTCTTATTATACCTTTCTTACAGGCGTTTGTAAATACTTCTTACAGTTCTTTTTCCAGCAGCGCATAGAACTCACACGCAAGCAGAATCTCATCTACAGGGCATGTTTCATTGACAATATGGCATCCGGCTTCATCCCCCGCACCGAAAATAATGGTTGGTACACCAAGATATCCGCCTGTCACCCATCCGTTGGTGCAGCCATTTCTTCGATAAATAACCGGCTCACGTTCAATACCTTTAACAGCTTCGCAGGCACTCTGAACCATATGATTAGAAACATCTGTATGCCATGCATTGACCATATTGTGCATCACTACATCACGGCCTGTCCAGCTCTTATCTGCAACATCCACGACTTTCCATTCTGTATCCGGAATATCTTTACAAAACGCATTCATTTCAGCTGCTAATACTTCCTCTGTCTGTTCCGGCGTAATTCGACGGTCAATCGTCAGTTTTGCAATTCCCGGAATAGAATTAATAGATGGTGCATCTGTCTCAATCTTTGTGCAGGCTATGGAGCCATTTTGTCCATCTGCCTGAACCAATTCTTCGCCATATGCTTTCACACGTTCAATGATTGGCATCATTTTATACAGTGCATTATCCCCCTGCTGATGTCTGCTGGCATGAATACTGGTTCCCTTTACTGTAATTTCAAATAACGCACGTCCATGGTGTCCATTGCTGATGCGCAAATATGTCGGTTCACAGATAACTGCATAATCCGGTTTAAAATTCAGTTCTTCAAATTCATTTTTAACAGCAACGCCTTCATAATCTTCTTCCATCGTTGAGCAGCTGACATAAATCGTCTTACCTTCTGCATATCCCAGTTCTCTTGCCAGATAAGCGCCATATACGGAAGCAGCCGCAGAGGATTTCATATCGACAGAACCGCGTCCATGAAGATACCCATCATAATTTTCACCGCACCATGGATCAAAATCCCATTCCTCCGGCTTTGCAATCACCGTGTCCAGATGCCCGTCAAAATAAACTTTCATCGGGCCATTGCCAATGATACCAACAACACTTCCTATACTGTCGATAATGACCTGATCAAAATTCAGCTTTTCCATTTCTTCTTTGACACGATATACAGCATCTTTTTCATGACATGTATAACTCTTAATTCTGATTAGATCCTGCGCAAAAGCAATTAGCTGCGGGCCAATTTCTTTCATTAGTTCCTGTCTTGTCTTCATATTATACCTCCTCCATTTTTGCCGCTAAGCGGCACTTCTCTATTTGTTTCAGTTATTTATATAAGCAATTATCATTCCACTAATATCTTCCAGCTGTCCGTATTTTTACCAATTATTTCAATTGTCATTTATGGAATCTAACCAAAAAGCAGCAGCCTGTTTCATTCAAAATATATCTATTTTATTTTTTTATCATTATGATATCAAATATCAAAAAAATAATTTCAGAATGATAAAAATATCATTTTGAAACTGCTGCTTGCCAAAAAAATATCCCAACAAATGTAAAGCCGAAAAGTCTTACATTCGTCAGGATATTTGTGGTAGATTCTGAAGAGAGTAGATAATTATTTCTTAACTAGTTTTGATTTGGTTCTAAGCGATTTTATCGCTTTATCTGTTGATTGCCTTACTGTTTTTTACTTTACAGCCGCAATAACTTCAATTTCTACAAGTCCGCCTGCAGGTAATGCAGCAACCTGTACGCATGAACGAGCCGGGAATGTTTCGCCAAATGCTTTCTGATATAAAGCATTCACTGTTGCGAAATCTGCAAGGTCTTTAACAAAAACAGTTGTTTTGATAACATCTGCAAAAGTTGCACCTGCTTCTTCCAGAATAGCTTTGAGATTGTTTAAAGACTGTACTGTCTGTGCTTCTACACCTTCCGGCAGTTTGCCTGTCGCCGGATCAATACCCAGCTGACCGGATGTGAATAGTAAACCTTCTGTACGAACTGCCTGAACATATGGTCCAATAGCAGCAGGTGCTTTTGATGTGTTTACAATATTTTTCATTTTAGAGTCTCCTTTCATTTAATTACACGATACACTCTATTTATGGAGCAAATCACGTGCCAAGTCTGAATTCCCATCATCCAGCTTTATTTTCTCCTTTTTCATGGCTTTTCAGCCTTAACACTCCTTCATTTTCTCATTTTGATATTTTTTATTTTCTCATTTTGATATTTTTTCTATGTTGAGAATCAGCAATTTTGCCCTTTTCTATCCTTTTTATATTAAATTCTCCTCTTTTCCACCATTTTTTCATTGTTTCCCTACAAAAATACATCTGGCACACAAATTGCTTTTATATAAAACCATCAGCCGGATAATAAAAATCACTGCTTCAGCAACAGCGAAAATTCCGGTAAAAGAAAGGGGAAAACAATGGAATACATCTTTAGTGGTCTTGAACCACAAAACGTCCTGAAAAATTTTTGGGACTTATCGCAGGTTTATTCCCGCCGTGCAGATAACACCCAAGGCATCAGTGATTATCTTGCGAATTTCGGCAAAAAACTTGGTCTAAAAGTCATTCAGGACCCAACAACCAATGTTATTATTTACAAACCTGCATCCAAAGGGTATGAGAATGCACCAACTGTCATGCTGGCTGGTCATATGGATATGATCTGTGCCGCTAATCCTGGTGTTGTCCACGATTTCGACAACGAACCACTGAAACTTATTCTTGACGCAGACGGTGATACCATTCACGCTGACGGAACCACACTTGGTGCTGATGATGGTCTGGGGCTTGCCTTTATCCTGTCTGTTCTGGAATCAGACACAATTGCACATCCTGCAATTGAAGCTGTTTTCACAACCAATGAGGAAACAGATATGAAAGGGGCTTGGGAACTGAACTACAGTGCCCTAACAAGTAAAATCATTCTCAGCCTTGATGCCACACGTCTGTCACTGGGCGGTGCCGGAGAACTGGAAATGGAAATGTTCATGAACTATCAGTCTGTTCCTTCCAGAGAAGGCGATGTTCAGAGTACATTGGCCATTTTCGGCCTGATTGGCGGCCACAGCGGAAAAAATGCATTTGCAGAAAGAGGCAATGCGAATACATTGCTTGTACGTGTTCTTTCTGATCTTCAGAAAAACAAAAAAGTACCTTTCCGTATTGTTCGTTTTACAGGCGGAGACTACACAGCCTGCGCTTTTGCCCGTGAAGCAGCCTGTACAATCAGCTATCCGGAAAAATACAAAGTCATCGTTGAACATGCTGTTGACGAATGGCAGAAACTTTATTCTTCAGAACTGGCTGTGCCTGATCCAAATGTCAAATTGACATGCACACCTGCTGAGAAAGTAACTGAAACATTATCCGACAACGACACCGACCGATTCATCACATTTATGACAATCCTCCCTGATGGTCTGTGCTCTCTCCATAAACATTTTGAGCATAAATATGAATCATGTGTCAATGTTGGTGTTGTTGAAATGCGGGAAAATGCCATCCGCGTTATCACCTGCATCCGTTCGGCGCTGGCCAGCAAAAAGTATTTCCAGTTCGACAAGATTGAAAAAGTATGTCACGTTATGGGTGTGACATATAATATTCTTCATGACCTGCCTCAGTGGGAATACAACAATCACGCACGTGTAGCTGAAGTCATTGGTTCAATCTACGCTGATATGGAACCGAATGTTGCTCAGGGTACATGTGAACAGGGCATTTTCCTCATGCATATGCCGGGTGCTGAGGCTGCCGGAGTTGGACCTGTCGTTGACAGTCCACACTCACCAAATGAAAAAATTTCTATCCATACATTAACAGATGACTGGAATCGATTTGTTCGTGTATTGGAAGCAATGATCAACTATTAACATTTTTATTTGCATACATAACTATTAACATTTTTATTTGCATACATATTGAATAATAACCCTTCCCATTTTATACCCCGGACAGAACGCTATGTCCGGGGATTTTTTAGGATAATATTAAATCCCTATCTGACTTTAAGAGGAGGAAATTATAATGTCTGAAACAAACACCAAAAAAACCGTTAAAATGCCGCATATCTTTGCGATACTTTTCTGTGTCCTTGTTCTTGTAACAATTCTGACCCATTTGATGCCTGCCGGAGAATATACCCGCTTTGTTGATGAAGCGACCGGCCGTACAGTCATTGACCCTCAAAGTTATACTCAGGTTCCGGGAACTCCGGTTGGTCTTCTGGCTATGCTGACTGCCATTCCTGAAGGTTTTGAGCAGGCGGCTCTGATTGTCATTCTGACTTTCTGCGTTGCCGGTACTTTTAATCTGATTACATCTGTCGGGTTAATTCCTGCACTTTTGAAGAGTATTTCAAGAAAATTTGCTGACAAAGGTATCGTAGTTGTCCCTTTACTTCTAATCATCATCTCAGTACTGGACAGTTTCCTTGGCATGCCGGAATTAACCATCGTTTATATTCCCATTATCATGCCGCTGATGCTCGGTCTCGGCTTTGATTCTATCACAGCCTGCGGTGTTGTTATATGCGGAAGTGCTGTCGGTTTTACCGCCGGTCTGGCTAATCCATATACCGTTATCCTAGGTCAGCAGCTGGTGGGACTTCCGCTTTACTCTGGTATCGCCATGCGTATTGCCGTCTACTTTGTTCTTCTGATTATTACCTGTCTTTATGTCATGCGTTATGCAATCAAAGTACACAAAAATCCTCAGGCCAGTCTGACTTATGAACAGGATCTGAAAAAACGTGAAAACATCAATGCTGATGACGGTCAGCCAATCATCTTAAACTTCCGCCAGAAACTTTCAGGGGTCTTTGCTGTCGGCATGTTCATCTTCATCATCGCAGGCACCATCGCCTGGGGATGGGGCATGGCAGAAATGTGCGGCATGTTTATCGCCATGGGTATCGGTGTTGGCCTGATTTCCGGTCTGGATGTCAATGGTCTCTGCAGCACTTTCCTTGATGGATGCCGCGGCATCATCATGGGCGCCCTGGTTCTTGGCCTGGCCCGCGGTATCTCTGTTATCATGACAGAAGGCAATATCCTGGATACGATTGTTTATTATCTTTCCAACATGATTGGACATCTTCCGGATGCCGTTACCATTATCGGTGTGCTGCTCGCCATCACGGTACTGAACTTCTTTATCTATTCCGGTTCCGGCAAAGCGGTTCTGATCATCCCAATCATTTCTCCATTAGCTGACACATTAGGTATCTCACAGCAGACAGTCATTCTTGCCTATCAGTTCGGTGACGGTCTTTCCAATACGATTTATCCAACACATGCAAGTTATATGGCAACACTGGCTATTGCTGATGTTCCATGGCAGAAATGGATGAAGTTCCAGGTTCCGCTCTTCCTGATCTGGTTTATCGTGGCCTGTATCTTCCTTTTAACCGCACAGCATATCGGCTACGGTCCATTTTAATCTAAAAATATTATTTTTTGACGATTGGGGTCTGAAAAAGGCCCCAATTGTCCTTTTTTATGATAAACTAAAAGAAATTCTTTCACTTAAGCTTCGGGAGGTCATGAATTATGGATCATATTCTTCAGCAAATGCAAGCCTTTTCCCAGCAATGTGCGGAAATTTTATCTGAAATTGTTGGGATTGATGTATCGATCACTGATAATCAGCAGATGCGTATCGCCGGCAGCGGCCGTATGAAAGGTCGTGTGGGCAATATAGCTGCCTATGGTCATATTGCTCTGCATGCACTTGAAACACGTCAGACAACAGTTGTACTGAATCCTATCGCCAATCCAATCTGCCAATCCTGCGAAACCCGCAGTACATGCGATAATCTCAGCGAACTCTGGACACCAATCATGCTGGATCATACACCTATCGGTGTCATCGGCTGCGTCTGTTACTCTGTCAGCCAGCGCCGGCAGTTCATCGACAAACAGGATATCTATGTCCGCTTCTTCGAAGAATTCGCATCCCTTCTGGGCAATCGTGCCCATGCGTTGATTGAAGCTGACCGCAGCAATAATATCCGTTTTATGCTTGAGCATGTGCTTGAACGTGTCCAGGTAGGCACACTGATTTTGGATACTGACAACCATATCCATGATATGAACCGTCAGGGCCGCCAGATACTTCAACTGCCTGCAGATACGCAGGATTTCAGCCGGCTCCAGCTGAGGCCGATTGGTGCCGATGATTCCAAGCAATATTGTATCTTGAATGGCGAACATCAAATTAATATTATCGGTGATATCTACAGTCTCGGATTAAATCCATATGACCGCCTGCTTTTATTCAGCAGCAGCATTTACAATTCTGATGCAGCTGATCAGATTCTCGGTCTGACTCCCTCCAGTGACCTGGCTCGCATCATTGGTCACTCATCTGCTATTACAACGCTGAAAAAGAGTATCTGCCAGGTGGCCAAATCCTCTTCCAGTATATTCATCACCGGTGAAAGCGGCACCGGCAAGGAACTGGTCGCCCGCGCCGTTCATGGCGAGAGTCTCCGATCCGACAAACCTTTCGTGGCCGTCAACTGTGCTGCACTGCCGGAAAGTCTTCTGGAAAGTGAACTTTTCGGTTACGTCAAGGGTGCTTTTACCGGAGCCAATCCCCAGGGTAAAAAGGGACTTCTTGAAACAGCTCAGGGCGGCACTTTCTTCATGGACGAAATCGGCGATATGCCAATGGCGCTGCAGACCAAGCTTCTCCGCGTCCTGGAACAGCGTGAAATGATGCGTCTTGGCAGCAATACCGTTATACCGATTGACATTCGTTTTATCTTTGCCACCCACAAAGACCTGAAGGCTATGACAGACGAAGGCACATTCCGAAACGATCTCTACTATAGAATCAATGTCATTCCCCTGCAGCTTCCGCCGCTCCGGGAACGCCGCAGCGATATTCGTCCTATTGCTGAAAGCTTTATCCGCAAATTCAGCAGCCGTCTGGACAAACGGGTTGTTACCGTCAAAGAAGATTTCTGGGTGGAACTGACCAACTATGACTGGCCCGGCAATGTTCGTGAACTGCAGAATGCCATCGAATATGCCATGAATATGATGCCGGCCTCCGGTATCCTCTACTCCGAGCTTCTGCATGGCCGTTTCCACAAAAAACATAGCTCCGACACAGATTGTTCTGAAATTTTAAACGATGACTGGACACTGGATGAAATGGAAGCTGCGATGATTCGTCGGAGTCTTGAACAATTTTCCGGGCAAAAAGACGGCAAACGGCTGGCTGCACAGAAATTAGGCATTGGCCTTGCAACCCTTTACCGCAAAATGAAAAAATACAATCTTACTTAATTCGGAAAATCATTATCAAAACGATAAATTCTCATTTTGATAATGATTTTTCTTTATTTTTCTCAAAATGATTTTATTCTTTTCTAAAAATCTTTTAAAATTCGCTGTTTTTCGTCGTTTTCCCCCTTATTTCCACTTGGCACGCATCTTGCTCTTATTATAGTACATAAGAGTTCGTACAAGAAAAAGGAGGATTTTATATTATGAACGAAGTACAGAGAATAGGCCAGATTGCCATGATTCAGAATGCGCATCCCGGAAAAGGACGCCGACCTGAATTTTTATCTGAAGAAAGTACTCTGGCAGCCCGCCACTATCATGGTTCTTTGCCTGATTATCAGCCAACCCCTCTTGTCTGTTTGTCTGATCTGGCTAAAAAAATGGGAGTCAAAGATATTTTTATTAAAGATGAATCTTATCGTTTTGGTCTGAACGCTTTCAAAGGCCTCGGCGGTACATACGCCCTCTGCAGAGTTGTCTGCGAAGAGCTCTGTCTGGATCCGGCCACTGTTACATTAGAGGAATTGCGTAAACCTGAAAATCTGGAAAAAATTCAGAAAATGGTATTTGTAACAACCACAGACGGCAACCATGGAAAAGGTGTCTCATGGGCTGCAGGGCTTCTTGGCTGCGAAGCGCATGTTTTCATGCCGAAGGGTTCTGTTGAAGCACGTGCACAGGCTATCCGTGATGCCGGAAAGGCAGAGGTCGTTATTACTGATCTTGGCTATGATGACGCCGTACGCTATGCCGCAAAAATGGCCACAGAAAATGGATGGTTCCTGGTACAAGATACTTCCTGGCCGGGCTATGATAAAGTTCCGTCCTGGATTATTCAGGGTTATACCACCATGGTATATGAAGCATTAACACAGCTTGCTGTTGCCGGTTACAAACGTCCGACACACGTTTTCCTTCAGGCCGGAGTCGGTGCCATGGCTGGTGGTGTTCTTGGCTATCTGGCCTGCGTTTATGGGGATGATCTTCCAACAGTTTCTATTGTAGAGCCATCTGAAGTTGCCTGCATTTTTGAATCCGCCCGCCATGAGGATGGCGAAGCACATAAAGCAACCGGTTCTGAAGTAACTATTATGGCAGGTCTTAACTGCGGAGAACCTTGTCTTGTCACATGGCCAATTCTCAGAGATTTTGCTTCCTATTACTTTGCGTGTCCTGATGAAGTATCTGCCCGAGGTATGCGTATCCTGGCAGCTCCTGAAGGCAATGACCCTACTGTTAAATCCGGTGAATCCGGCGCCGTTACAGCCGGACTCCTCTCCATGCTGCTGGAATATGAGAAATATCAGCCGATCCGTGAAAAACTCGGTCTGAATGAAAACTCTGTTATCCTTCTCTTCAACACAGAAGGTGATACGGATCCGGAAGGCTACCGCGAAATCGTTTACAACGGTGCGCATCCGATGACTACTCATTAATTCGGTTTATCTATGGGGGATACAAATGAATAATTCAATAAAAGATGTTAAAAAGCCAACATTTGCCTATGCACTTTTTACTGTTGTTGCCTGCTTTGCCGTGATTATGATTCCGGCACTGGCCTGGGGATGCAAAATCCATCCATTGTTCCTGTTAAGTTATCTGGTGGCTCTGCCGCTTTGTCTCAGACTGCATGTTCCATACAAAACACTGCAGACAGGTGTTGTTGAATCTGTGACAAGAGCCGTTGTACCCATTATGATTCTTCTGATTAACGGCGGCCTTGTAGGAACATGGAATGCTGCCGGTACTGTACCGCTGATTATCAACCTCGGTGTGAAGTTCATCTCTCCATCATTTTTCCTTGTGGCTACATTCATCCTTTGTGTTCTTTGTTCGATGGTCACAGGTACTTCCTGGGGTACTTGCGGTACAGCCGGTCTGGCACTTGCCGGTGTTGGTCTTGGTATGGGCATTAATCCTATGCTGACTGCAGGTGCAATTGTATCCGGTGCTTTCTTCGGCGATACAATGTCACCACTTTCAGATGGGCCTAATCTCTGTTCCGGTATTACCGGCGTTGATATTTTTGTTGGTATTAAACATACTTTAAAAGTAGCAATTCCATCCGGTCTGATCTGTACAATTCTTTATCTTGTCATCGGCATGAATCTTCATGTCAGTGCCATGGAAGATTCCACCATCCAGAATATCAGCCATACATTGGAAGCCAACTTCCATTTTGGTGTTGCAGCCATCATTCCTATGATTGTTGTTTTTGTTATGCTGGCTATGAAAAAGCCATCTATTCCTTCACTGCTGACCGGTGCTTTCGCAGGCGGTGTCATCGCCTGCATCGTTGAAGGCAAATCCATTGCTGAAGTTATCTCTTACTTCTGGGGCGGTTATGTGATTGAATCCGGTGATGAAATGGTTGATACACTGCTGAACCGAGGCGGCATCACAAGTATGTCCAGTACTGCTATCCTGTTTATCTTTGCCTTTGGCCTTTTTGGTATTTTGAATGCTGCAGGTATCATTGATGCTTTAGTTGAGCCAATGACCCGTCATTTAAAATCCAAACTCAGCATTATTGTTACAACTGTCTTCATGTCCGTTCTCGGCAATGCCATCGGTGCTTCTTCTAATTTTGCCTATGTATTTGCAGGCAATATCATGGCACCTGTTTATGAACGTGCCCATCTGGACAAAGTCAATTTAACACGTTCTCTGGCTGTTGGCTGTACCGCTATGTGTACACTTCTGCCATGGAATATGAACGCTGTTGTTGCAGCCGGCTATATTGGCGTTTCAACGGTGCAATTGATTCCTTTCGGATTCTTTGCCTATGTTATGCCAATTGTCCTCCTGATCATCACGATCCTTGGTTTTGACACCAAGTACACAACTGATGAACAGGCATAAAACCACTTACACTCAACCGCCGCAAGCTCAAAAAACTGCGGCGGGCTTTTCAGATTTTCACTGAAAAAGACTATTTTTACTAGGAGGATTCATATGATCAAAGATTTGATTGACATTTATCTTATTTTCTTCCGCATGGGGGCCGTTACTTTTGGCGGCGGTTATGCCATGCTTCCAATTCTTCGTCGTGAAGTCGTTCAGAATCACAAATGGATGACCGAAGAAGACATCATGGATTTCTATGCATTAAGCCAGGGGATCCCAGGCATTATCGCCATCAACGTTTCTGTTTTCATCGGCTATAAACAACGCGGTCTATTAGGCGGTATTGCTGCTGCCCTTGGTATGGTATCCCCATGTATCATCATTATTTCCATTATTTCCTTCTTCCTGTCCAATTTCCAGGATAATCCATACGTTCAGCGTGCACTGGCTGCCATTTCAGTCTGCGTTGCCGCATTGATTCTTGATGCAGTTGTCGCTATGTGGAAAAAAGGTGTCAAAGATATCATCGGCATTATTATCTGCTTCGTTATGTTATTCCTGAATATTTTCTCCAGTATATCGCCCATCCTGCTCATCATCGTATGTGCATTCATCGGTATTGGCGTCAAAGGTATTAAACGCCGCAGCGGAAAGGAAGGTGTCGCATAAATGTTACTCTTAAGACTTTTTTGGGAATTTTTCAAAATCGGTATTTTTGCCGTTGGCGGCGGTATGGCTGCCATTCCATTTTTACAGGACCTTGCAACGAAAACAGGCTGGTATGATCAAAGTCTGATCACAACCATGATTGCCGTTTCCGAGTCCACCCCCGGACCAATCGGTATCAATATGGCCACTTATGTCGGCAACAATGTTGCCGGTGTCATCGGCGGCATTACAGCAACACTGGGTGTTATTATTCCTTCTATCATCATTGTAACTGTTATTTCCAAGTTCCTTGAAAAATTTAAAAGCAGTAAAATTGTCAGTGATATTTTCTATGGTCTCCGACCTGCTGTTACCGGTCTGATTGCCGCAGCCGGCATCGGTGTTGTCAAAGTTGCCATGTTCCATCTGGATGTTTATGAAAAAACAGGCGCCATCATGGACCTCTTTGATATCAAAAAAATCATCTATTTCGTGCTGGCCTATCTGGCTATTATCAAATTCAAACTGCATCCGATTATTTATATTGCAATCTCCGCAGTTGTTGGTATTATCCTGGCTTTTTAAAATTATTATTCATGCATGTAAAAAGGACTTCGAAAAGAGAAATATCCATCTCTTTTTGAAGCCCTTTTTTTATTATCCATCTTTATTATAGTAACTGCAAATTTTTCACCTATTTACAAATATATCTTTCACCAATTAGAGCCACTATGCCCGTTCTGTAACTTATGGCCTTATCCGGCTACTCATGATATACTTAACGAATGGAAGTCGGAGGACGTGCTGCACCCGTTCCGAGCCTATTCGGAGGTGGTGCCATATGAGTACATATGAAGAATTACAACTTATAGTCTCTGTCGCTATGCTCATAGTTGCAATACTGAATTTTACGCATAAAAAATAGCCGTCCTATGTACTTTGGCGAGTCTCGGACAGCTATTTTTTAACTTAATATTTCGCCGGGTCGGGTGAGTGCATTCACCTTCCGACTTCCTATATTCTTATTATACCTTTCTTACAGGCGTTTGTAAATACGCCTATCGCAATTTTCTTTACAATGCTTTATTCTCTTTCCAACGACCTGATATCAGGAACACCACAATTAATATAATGGCACCCACGGATGCCATCGGACCGCCGAGACCGACGCCCGTCAAACCAAGGTTCAGCACCAGGCCAAAGGCCACTGCCACCGGTACTCTGAGAACGATCGCCGACAGCATATTATTCACCATTGAAAAAGCGGTATGCCCTGCGCCTGTAAACAGGCCGTTGATACAGAAGACAAACGGCATCAGCAGATAATCAAAGCTGAAGGTGCGGATATACTGCACGCCGTATTTCAGCATTTCCGGTTCATCATTAAAAAGGCGTAAAATATGCTCGAAAGATGTCTGCGCCACAATAAAGATGCATCCACTGATACAGAATGCGATGACTGTACCGATTTTGCATGTTTTCACTGCTCGGTCCCACTTGCCGGCACCGATATTCTGTGCACACATCGTTGAGATGGAGGCCCCCATCGCCACAGCCGGCAGCACCGCAAAACTGTTGAACTTGGCCACAACACCAACGGCGGCTGATGCATTGACGCCACCGATGATATTGACAAGAGTTGTAATGATCATAAATGAAATGCTCGTCACACCATTCTGAATCGCAGTCGGTGTCCCTAATTTCAGAATCTTTATCGCTTTTTCTTTTTTGATAATAAAAGAAGATGGTTTGAAATCAAATACAAAGTCATTGCGGATCATCACGACGATACAGGTGATCATGCTGACGGCCTGTGAGAATACAGTTGCAATAGCTGCTCCCAGCGCTCCCATCTTCAATCCGGCCACCAGTACAAGGTCAAGAATCACGTTAGTAATGCAGGCAATCAGTACAAAGTACAAAGGTCGCTTACTGTCTCCCATGCCGCGCATAACCGCACTGAACACATTGTAACCAAATATAAAAATCAATCCCAGAACCGTCACTGTCAGATAACGATCAGCCTCTGCAAAGGATTCCGCCGGTGTCTGGATCAGATGAAGAATCGGTTTCTTGAGAATAAGCATTAAAACGGTAATGGCAACTGCCGCAATGGTTAATGTCGTAAGCAATGTTGCCGTCGTCTCCTGCATATCCTTCCGCCTCTTGGCTCCCAGATACTGTGCGATCAGTACAGTTCCGCCTGCACACAGACCGACAACGATATTCGTCAGAATCAGGGTTACCTGGCTTCCCAGATTCACACCGGACATGCTGGTTGTACCGCTGAAGCGTCCGACAATCAGCATATCCGCCACGCTGTAAAGAGACTGTATAATGTTGGATGCCAGAAAAGGCAGTGAAAACAAAACCAGCTGTTTCGCTACATTGCCCTCCGAAAGATTTTTCTCAAAACTGCTCATGATGATTACCTCTTTTAAATTCCTGTAAGTATTAGCAGAACTTTTGCCTGTCAGAAAAGCTTTTGTATACTTCATGTTTTTGTATACTTAATTATACTTAATATAGTAGCGTAAACCACCAATAATGACAATAGGTATTCTCAAGCGTACCATACCTGCCAACCCTGTTTTCCATACAAGAAGAACATTTCGAACCATTTTTCAATTTACATCTACTAAAAAAAATGATATCCTATAAGGTGTTTGACTACTATTAAGTACATCATCAATACTGGGGAATTTAAAAAATGAAAAATAAAACTGCATTTACAATTTTGACGATTCTAGTCTTAAGTTTTCTACTTTATCTGTCAGGCGGGATTTTTGTACATCACGGCTCTGCGAAAAACAGCGAATCTATTGCAGCGGATATTGATCTGCTCACTCAAATGGAAGCCAAAACGCCGACAGATTTCTCATCCCGAAAAATCGAAAATTTTTCCGGCGATCTCACTGAGGAACAGGAGAAGATCATCGCAATGAAAGATGACTCCTTTGACAACAGTGAAATGACCAAATGGTTTGAGGACGTGATCATCCTGGGGGATTCTATCGTCGAGGGCGGATCTGCCTATGAATGGCTGACGCCATCCAACTTCTCCTCCAAGATCGGTATCTCCGTCTGCACAGCTGAAGAACAGATTGACGCTGCTATTAATGCTTCGCCATCTCTTCTTTTCATGTGTTTTGGTGTCAATGATATCGAGAATTATGGCTCACAGGTGGATGGATTTATCTCTGATTACAGGGAAGCAATTACCAAAATCCAAGGTGCAACACCGCATACTGTGATTTATGTCAATGCGATCTTTCCTCCGCAGGACGGTGTTCAGGATCGTCTGCCATTTTATGGGTATCTCGACGAATACAATACAAAACTTGAAGCTTTATGTCAGGAACTCGGCGTCACCTTTATCGACTCCGGTTTCATTTTAAGAGAACTGCCGGAATTATATGATGCGGATGGTATTCACCCTGTTTCCGCATTTTATCCATTATGGTTTAATTATCTGGCAGATATGGCGGGGTTAAAAGACAATGAATAGATTAAAGAAATTGACATATATCCAATACATCATCTGCGGCCTGCTTGTTATTTTCATTCTTGGCATTCTCCTGTCAGGTCATGCCAAAAATGTCAGTTTTGAAACAGTCCAGCAGAATATTGTATCATGTGAAGGTATCAATACCCTCAAAAAAGGAACAGCCCGTGATATGCGAAAGAATCTTGATCTTGACGAAAGTCTCTTTGACTGGTCTATTTACTATTGCGGCAATGGTCTAATGGATGTATCGGAGCTTCTGATCGTGAAATCCGATAACTCAGCCGCTCTGGAAACAGCTGAAAAAGCGGCTGCTTCCAGACTGGACGCACAAAAGACCAACTTTGACGGCTACGGCACTAACCAGATTGACCTTCTTGGTCATGCCATCACCAAAAAAGTCGGCCCTTATTATTTTTATGCTGTTTCTGAGCATGCATCAACGTGGGAGGAGGTTTTTATGGGTCTCGTCAAATAGACCCTGAAAGTACATTATGGTATTCAGTAGTTTAAATTTCCTGCTTATTTTTCTTCCAATCGTACTGCTCCTCCATTCAGTACTTCCTTTTAAGTACAAAAACATTGTACTGCTTGCGGCCAGCATTATTTTCTATGCCTGGGGAGAGCCTGTATATGTCATTCTTATGATCCTGAGCATCGGCTTCAACTACATGTCCGGTCTCGTCCTTGGCGAGCTTGAAGATCCTCATTTGCGGAAGCGCCAGCTTATATTTGCAGTCGCTGTCAATCTTCTGCTGCTTGGATTTTTTAAATATGCCGGTTTCCTTGTCAGCATGATCAATGCCATTCTTCCTCTGAAGATTGAATTCAGATCACTGGCACTTCCTGTTGGTATTTCTTTCTACACATTCCAGGCATTGTCCTATGTCATCGATGTGTACAGAAAGAAAGTCAAGCCTCAGGAAAACCTGCTGAACTTTGCTGTATATATCACGATGTTTCCTCAGCTCGTCGCCGGTCCGATCGTTAAATATTCAGATATCGAGCTTCAGCTTTCCAACCGCAAAATATCCCGTGCCAAATTCGGTCAGGGCATCGAGCGACTGCTCTTTGGTCTTTCCAAAAAAGTCCTGCTTGCCAACAATCTCGGTCTGCTTTACGAAACCATTCAGGCTTCGGGCAGCAGAAGCATCATGACTTCATGGCTTGGTATTTTTGCCTACACCCTTCAGATCTACTTTGACTTCTCCGGTTACAGTGATATGGCCATTGGTATGGGCAAGATGCTGGGATTTACATTCCCTGAAAACTTCAATTTTCCATATATTTCAGACAGTATCACAGAGTTCTGGCGCAGATGGCATATGACATTATCCGGTTGGTTCCGTGAATATGTCTATATTCCTCTGGGCGGCAACCGTGTTTCCATGCCCCGTCATATTCTGAACCTTCTGATTGTATGGGTGCTCACAGGTTTCTGGCACGGTGCGGCATGGAACTTTATCCTGTGGGGCCTCTATTACGGTATTCTTCTGATTCTTGAGAAATATATATTTGCTCCTCTGTTGAAGAAGCTGCCGAAAGCAGCCCGACACATCTATACCATGCTTCTTGTCATGTTCGGCTGGGTCTTATTCAGCAACACGGACTTTGGCAGTATGCGCACTTACGTCGGCACTTTATTTGGTATCGGCACCAAGGGCTTCCTTGATCTGGCGTTCTTTTATTATATAAGGAACAATCTCATCATTCTGATCATGGGTGTGCTCTGTGCAACACCGCTGATCAGGAATTATATTGTGCGATGCAGCAGAAAGAAACCTGAAGTGACTTCCGCAGTACTTCTGCTCCTTGGTATCCTCAGCATTGCATTCCTTGTATACGGTACTTACAACCCTTTCCTTTATTTCAGATTTTAGTGAGGACAGATTATGCAGAAACGAAAAGATAAAATCAATCGAAAAAAATATCATTCTATTCTGGTCATTGCCGCAATTGCTATTGTTGTCCTCCTGGATGCCGGCATGATTCTGATGCCGGATCATACATCCTCTGATATGGAAAACCGTACACTCCAGACATTTCCAAAGCTGACATTCTCAACGCTGGTATCCGGAAAGTTTGAATCCGAATTCGAGACCTATATTGCTGATCAGTTTCCTTTTCGAAACAAATGGATCACGCTTGAATCCACAGTTTCACGCATGATGGGAAAAACTGAATCCAACGACATTTTTCTTGCAAAGGGCGGTTATCTGATCCAGAATTTCCATACGCCATCTGATGAGCAGTATGCCTCCCTCCTGGAAGGCTACAAGGGGATTGCCAAGCTTACAGAAGGAACAGATATCACCTTAAATGCTATGATCGTCCCTACGGCCGTCAACATCTACAGCAAAAAACTCCCTTTCGGAGCTGTAAAAGGGGATCAAAAAGCTTTCCTTACACAGCTTCAAAGTGACCTTGCTGCTTCCGGCATCAACTGGATCGATCTTTCTGAGCCTTTTGCCGCCTGCGACAAAGCAACTCAGCTTTACTACAGAACCGACCATCACTGGACAAGTGATGCGGCCTTACTCGCCTACCAGACCTATAACAAAACTCTGGGACTTAATGACAGCACCACTTATTCCAAAAAAATACTTTCCGATTCTTTCAAAGGTACTTTGTCCGCTTCCAGCGGCCTGCGTACATCAGAAACGGATGAAATTTATGCGTATCTTCCGGATCAGGCCACAGATTACACTGTCAGCCTGACGGCAGAAAATACCAAATCAGCTTCCGTATTTGACGTTCAAAGCCTGTCCACCAAAAGCCAATACAATGTATTCTTTGGCGGCAATCATCCGGAAGTCGTTATCGATTCCGCTTCCGAATCCAAAAAGGTGCTGATGGTCTTCAAGGATTCCTACGCAAACTGTTTTGTTCCGTTCCTGATTCCTGACTATGCAAGAATCATCATGATCGACCCGAGATATTATACAGAAGATATTTCCGAAACCATTCAATCCAATGGCGTTACCGATATTCTGTTTCTGTATAATGCCAACACGGCGGCTGAAGACCACAGTCTTTATCAGCTGACCGCCCAATAAACTAAAATACACTAAAATACAGCATCATGACAATCCTATCAGAATCGTCACGATGTGAAGAAAGGCCCTGTACTTCGGCATTCACCGAAATACAGGGCCTTTTTGGGGAAAATATTCACTTACCAGCCAACACAATCTGCGCCATTAGTCTTCAATATGTGTTGTGGTTGTTGTGAGGCCATTGGCATCAGCATCTACATTGATGCAGTCGCCCGGCTCCAATTCATTGCCAAGGATCATTTTAGCTACCATGGTCTCGACATTCTTCTGGATATACCGCTTCAACGGACGTGCACCATAAACCGGATCATAACCATGATCTGTGATGTAATCCTTTGCAGCCGGTGTCAGCTGAAGTGTCAGTTCCTTTGTCTCAAGACGCTTATTCAGACGACCGATCAGGATATCAATGATACCGCTGATGTTGTCCTTCGTTAACGGCTTGAACATAATGATCTCATCAAGACGGTTCAGGAATTCCGGTCTGAAATGTGCTTTCAGATCATTCATCGTGTTCTGTCTTGCTTCATCACTGATATTGCCTTCGCTGTCAATGCCCTCCAGCAGATAGGAAGAACCAATGTTTGACGTCATGATCAGAATCGTATTCTTAAAGTCTACCGTTCTGCCCTGGGAATCGGTCACACGACCATCATCCAGAATCTGCAGCAATACATTGAAAACATCCGGATGGGCCTTCTCAATCTCATCGAAAAGGATAACAGAGTAAGGTTTTCTTCTGACTGCTTCTGTCAGCTGTCCGCCTTCTTCATAACCAACATATCCCGGAGGCGCTCCGATCAGTCTGGACACGGAAA